>Ga0233434_1000520_pt1 | contig 42924 bp, 63 predicted proteins | sample SI_122_August201_4_FD_182738 | JGI IMG/M metagenome (GOLD analysis project Ga0233434, IMG submission 182738) | Seawater microbial communities from Saanich Inlet, British Columbia, Canada - SI_122_August2016_120_MG | ecosystem: Environmental > Aquatic > Marine > Inlet | place: Canada: British...
AGATTTAAGCTATATGTAAACAACGAATTATTAACTAGCTCATCAACAATATCATTAAATAATGAATGGGCAGTTTTGCAGGCAAGCCAAGCTCTAAATTTTGGAAGGCATACCTCGGTTGGTAGGTATTTTGACGGTTACCTCACAGAAATAAACCTTATAGACGGACAAGCACTTACACCATCAGACTTTGGTGAAACCAATGAAGATACTGGTGCATGGAAAGCTAAAAAATACACAGGCACATATGGTACTAACGGATTTTACTTAAAAGGTCGTGGCACAGATAACTCTGGTAATGGTAACAACTGGACAGAGAATAACTTTAACACAACCAATAGTGCATTAACTACCTACGACATCATGACAGATGTACCTACACTAACCGATGAAGATACGGCTAACTATTGCACAATGAATCCCCTAGTTTATAGAGTAAGTGCAGGAAATATGGATATAATTCAAGATGGAAATTTAAAATTTGGACGAACCTCCTCTGCAGCCTCTTCTATTTGGGGTAGTACTATGGGAGTAACCTCTGGCAAATGGTATTGGGAAGCTACTCTTACTAATAGTGGTGGAGGCGGTAGTTTTATAGGAGTTTATACAGACTTTCTAGCTAATGGAACAATTGATTTAGGAGGTTTATCTGGTGAGTTTTCTTATGTCTCCAACGGAAATAAATATCTTGAAGGTAGTACATCTGCTTATGGTGCAAGTTATACATCAGGAGATGTTATTGGAGTAGCTCTTGATTTAGATGGAGGTACACTTACTTTTTATAAGAATAATACCAGTCAAGGAACAGCAAAAAGTAGTCTTCCTGCAGGAACTTATTTTCCTGGATTTGACTCATATAATGGTAACACTTGGACTTTAAACTGTGGTCAACGACCATTTGCCTACACACCACCTACAGGCTATAAAAAACTCAACACATTTAACTTACCTGACTCTACTATTGAAGATGGTAGTGAGAATTTTAATACTGTGCTTTATACGGGTACTGGTGCGACCCAGAGTATTACAGGTGTTGGTTTTCAGCCTGATTGGACTTGGATTAAAGGTCGTAGTGCTGCTACAGCCCATGGATTATATGATGCAGTTAGAGGGGTACAAAAAGATTTAGTATCAGACTCTACTACTGCTGAAACAACTCAAACAACAGGACTTACCGCTTTTAATTCAAATGGATTTACAACAGGGGTTTTAGCTAAACTAAATACTAATAGTGCTACTTATGTAGCTTGGAATTGGAAAGCAGGAGGTACAGCAGTATCTAACGCAGTAGGATCAGTAACATCACAAGTATCTGCTAACACAACAGCAGGGTTTAGTGTGGTGACTTATACAGAACCTGCGAGTGGTACATATACAGTAGGGCATGGTTTAGGTGTAGTGCCTGCAATGATTATATTAAAACCTCGTTCTGTTGCTGGAGAAAACTGGGTTGTATTTCATGAATCATTAGGGGCAGCTCCTACAAACACAGGGGTGTATTTGAATACCACTAGTGCTGCATTTGCAACTGGATCTAATTGGCTAAGTGAAAATAATACTACTAAATTCGGAGTGACTGCGGGACAAGTAACTCCCGGAAGTGGTACAATGGTTGCTTATTGTTTTGCAGAAGTAGAAGGATATAGTAAGTTTGGTAGCTACACAGGTAATGGTAATGCTAATGGTGCATTTGTATACACAGGGTTTAAACCTGCTTTTGTGATGATTAAAAGAAGTAATACTACAGGTAGTTGGTATACGTTTGATAATAAAAGAGAAGGTTATAATGTAGATAATGATACTCTCTTAGCTGATACTACTGCAGCAGAAACAACAACTGATTATTTAGATTTAGTTTCCAATGGTTTTAAATGTAGAACAACAGCAGCAGCAGTTAATACTAGTGCTTCTACATACATATACATGGCATTTGCCGAAAACCCTTTTAAAAATTCTTTAGCGAGGTAACAGAAATGGCTTTTAAAATAAACAGTAAGACACTTCCTTTGGACAGGGGTTTTACACACAACAATATAAATTATCCAAAAAACTGGTTACGACTATCCACACAGGAAGATAAGACTGCTCTTGGTATTACATGGGAAGCAGACCCTGTTAGGTATGATGACAGATACTACTGGAATGGTGAACTAACTAATCCTAAAGCATTAGAAGATATAGATGCAGTAGATGAAGCTGGTAACCCACTATGGGTAAAAGAACTAAATAACTCTGACCCAGAGAATCCAGTCATGGTAGATACAACAGAAAGACTAGTAACACAAGGTCTTAAAACACAAAAGATGGCGGAAGTTAAACACACAGCCGGTACCATACTAAATCAAACCGATTGGTATGTAACACGTAAGATGGAAAGAGAAGTAGCTATACCTGCAGACGTTGTTACAAAAAGAGCTCACGTAGTTGCTGAGTCAGATAGATTAGAAGTAGCTATAGCAGCTTGTGCTGATGTAGAAGCCCTTATAGAGGTCATGAACAACCAAAATTGGGACAATACCGCGAGATAGTGTATGGGGGTTATAAGTCATTTTATCCCAATTGTTTTAGGGTTTATTGCTAAATTAATAGCTATTAAGTCACAACAAGCGCACGATCAAAACGCTTTGATGTTAGAAGCATTAGCGGGTAAATCAAAAGAATTACAAAAAGCACGCGTGCAGTCTAATAAAGAATCTCCTATGGCTGCATGGAACCGAAGAATTTTAATGTTTGCTATATTAGCTTTAGTAGCTATATATCCGCTAGCCGGACTTTTAGGAGTAGATACTGTAATTCCAGTAAAAACAGAAGGGTTTAGTTTTTTAGGTTTGTTTGAAATAGGTGGGGGGACTACTTTTGAAACTGTTAAAGGACTATATAAATTTGGTGAAATATTTGAATGGGCTACTATGATTGTAGAGTTTTACTTCGGTGGTCAATTAGCTAAAGGTAGATAAGATGCCACTTAGCAAATTAAAATTTAGACCTGGCATAAACCGAGATAAAACTGATCTTGCTCAAATGGGTGGTTGGTATGATGGTAACTTAATACGATTTAGAGACGGATACCCTGAAAAAATAGGTGGTTGGCAAGCTGAAACTTTTGACCAGTATGTAGGGGAAGCCGGCAAACTATTTGTCTATTCTGTAGATACAGGTGCAGAAATTGCAGGCTTAGCTACTACTAAAAAAATATATATTCGTGCTGGTACAACTCTTTATGATATTACTCCTATCCGTGCAACTTACACTACTTCAACCACTCCTTCGACAGACAACTGTTTTACTACTAACACCACTGCAGGCACTGAAGGTCAAGTCTTAGTAACACTTACTGGACACGGTGCTACTACAGGTGATTATGTTACTTTTAGTGGTGCAGTCGCAGTCGGTGGTATTACAGCCCCACAACTTAATATAGAGTTTGAAGTAACGGTAATAGATGCAAATACATTTACTATTGAAACTGCTGGAACAGCTACTTCAGCTGCTACAGGTGGTGGTACAGGAATTACTGCAGCGTTTCAAATTAATATTGGAGCTGACACTTCTATTGCAGGATATGGTTGGGGCGCAGGTACATGGAGTCGAGGAACATGGGGTAGTGCTTCAGTTCTTCCAGCTATTACTAATGTGCGTCTTGTCTTTATGGACAACTTTAACAACGACCTTATATTTAATTTAAACAATGAAGGTCAAATATACTATTGGGTATACGATAATACTTTTTCTAATAGAGGGGTATTATTAAGTTCATTAGCAGGGTCAATTGCTGTACCTGCAAAAACTGAAAAGACATTGTTTGCTTCTAGCGGGCACTTACTGTGCTTAGGTGCTAGTGCATATAGCGAAACATTTGATGCAGGTGCTACTATTTCAAGTATTACAAGTTCTACAACGACAGCTACTGTAACTACTGGAAGTGCTCATGGATTAGCTACTAATGATTGGGTAAGTCTATCTGGACAAACAACAACTGCTTATTCAGGTACCTATCAAATTACAGTAACAAGCACGACAACTTTTACCTATACACTAGCAGCGGGTACTACATCTCCTGCCTCTGTTGCAGGAAGCTACCAAAGTATTAACTACTCAGTTGGCGCATTTGATCCAATGTTAATTAGATGGGCTGACGTTAATGCAGATATAGGTCCTAAACCGGAAGTTTGGAAACCAGAACTTGCCAATACAGCAGGGTTCTTATTTGTTAAAGAAGGTTCTAGAATTATTACCGGTGCTAATGTAAGACAAGAAACTCTTATATGGACAGACACATCACTTAGTACACTACAATTTTTAGGTACGGCTGAAGTGTTTGGATTACAACTTTTATCTAACGATACTAACATTATGGGCCCTAATGCATGGGCGAGTGTTAATAACAATATGTATTGGATGGGAACGGATAACTTCTTTGTATATGATGGTAGAGTTAATGTTCTTAAGTGTCCTTTACTACGATATGTATTTGAAGATATTAATAGAGAACAAAGTCAACTTGTTTATGGTGGTACTAATAAAGAATTTAATGAAGTCATATGGTTCTATTGTTCAGGTGGGACAACTCCTTCAGCTACAATTGATCGTTATGTAATCTACAACTATCGTGATGATATTTGGTATTATGGACAATTAAATAGAACTACTTGGGTAGATGCGGGTGTTAATCAATATGCACTAGCTACTTCAGGGGGGTATATATACTCACATGAGAATGGCCCTAACGATGGTCAACCTTTAGGTGCAGCGCCTTTAGCTATTAACTCATATATTGAGTCTGCCTTTATGGATATAGCTGATGGTGAGTTTTATATGTTAACAAAGCGTGTCATTCCTGATGTAGACTTTACTACATCACAAACTGTTAACCCTGTGACAGGAGCCACACTAACACCTGCAGTGGATATGGCAGTTGCAGTTAGTAAGTTTCCAGGAGCAGCAACACAAACTACAGATGCAGCAGGGGCAACACTAACTAGAGGTGTTACAACAAGTGCTACAACAATAGATCAGTATACTAATCAAGTATTTATAAGAGCACGAGGTAGACAAATGAACTTTAAAATATCATCAGATACTGTAGGTACACAGTGGCAACTAGGGGATACAAGAGTTGATGCTAAACCAGATGGACTAAGGGGATAATATGTCACACGTCGTACAACCTAAATCACCTAACTTAGTCTTACCTCCTATAGAGTATAGTGAAGACCAACAGAACCAACTACAGAATCAGCTAAGGTTATACTTTGCACAACTAGATAAAGCGCACTTAGATGAGATTAGAAACTTACACACTAACAATGTAATGCATTGGATGGGGATATAATGTCAGGTGAATTTCAAAATTTAACAGGACTTAGATTAGCACAAGCGGCAGTTACTGCATCTGCAGCCATTGTGTATGAAACACCTGCTAATACAAGAACTTATATTAAAGACATTATGGTAGCCAATACTACGGCCGGTTCACTTGATGTACAAGTATATATTGTTGCAAGTGGGGGTGCAGCAGCTACTTCTAATGCTCTTATATACAACAAAACAATAGCAACAAAAGAGTATTTACATTGGTCAGGATTGCAGATAACAGACCCCGGAGATACCATACAAGTTTTAGGCAGTTCAACAGGACTTACTATAACTATATCAGGAGCTGAAGCCGTATAAAACGGTTTATATATGGACATATACATGATATTATTAGACAATATAGAATGGGGTAATTTAAAGATTCCTCCTGTTAATCTTTATAATGCACCTAGGGTAAAATAATGAGCTATATAGACGAACACGTAGAATATCTAGGAGTGCATGAAGGAACTAAGGGTGGTTTGAAACGAGTTGAAGATTCGTCTAAGTCCGCAGCCCCCTATGGATTGGATAAGCCGCCTATTGATAGAAAAGATAAAGAATCAGATAAAGCATACGCAAAAAGAGTTTTACAGTATTTTGAAAAAGAAGCAATAAATACTTTAGGAGATGCTTATAGCAATGCCCCAACCGGAGTAAAACGGGCTGTTTTAGATAGTTATTATAATTCAGGGAAATTATATGACGGGCAGATTGCTAGTTTAAAAGGTTCAGATTATCCGGGGTTTGCTCAAAATACATTGGACATCGTTTCTGCTAACGATCCTAAAACAAATAGCTCAGGAGTATTAAAAGGTTTAGCTAATCGTAAAGCTGCAACTTATAATTTAATGGCCGCAGATGTAGGATTACCTTTGATAACAGGGGGTGAGTTAGCAGCCGTAGATGGGAAAGCAAGAATAATTTATAGTACGACTGAAGAGCCGTACACTTTTGATTTTCAAAGCCCTTTACATAGTGGGAGCAAACCGGGAGCTTTAAATGTAATAGCCCCTGCAACAAAAAAAGAAAAAGCACCTGGCGTTAGCCCTTTTGAATACCATAAGCAGGGGGCTGAGACAGAATCTCAATACGGCAAAGGTACAGAAAAACAATCTAACTTGAGCAATTATGAAAAGGCTCAAAACAAGGTGGCAAGTACAGATCTTAGCGGTATATATCCGAACCAGAACTTACCAAATGCACCACGAAATTTAGGGACGGTTGAGTTACCCCCTGATCAAACAATTACCCCTTACCGGGAAACTATAAAGGAAGACGTTACTGTGAGACCAGATCAAATAAGAGTAAATGAAGATGTTCAACTTACATCTATACCAAATGATGCTCGTCAATACTCTATAGGCGAACAACAAGAAAGAGCAAGGCGCAGTATGATGCAAGGTAACCGCCAAGATAGAATGGAAGACTATCAAGTGAATAGAGAATATCAAGAAGACTATCCTTATCTATATCCAAGAAACACAGGTAGCTATGCCTTACCTCAACAACAGGCAGCTCAAAGAATGATGGGTGGTTATGCTGAAGGTGGTACTGTTGATGAAGCACAAGGCTTAGCTTCTTTAGGTCGTGGTGGTGACTCAACTCTAGTACATATGCAACCACGAGAAGTAGCAGGGTTACAACAACTTGCTCAAGCTAATGGCACTTCACTTACACGTAACCCAATGACAGGATACCCTGAAGCATTTCAGATGGGGGGTCTCCTTAAAGGAGCAGCAACTCTCGCAGCCGGATACTTTACTGGTGGTGCTGGGTTTGGACTTGGTGCTCAAATAGCAGCAGGGGCAGCAACAGGTGCAGGTTTAGCAGCAGCTACAGGAGATGACCCAATTATGGGCGCAGTCTCTGGTGGTTTAGGTGGCATGTCAGGAGGTGGTTTAAATACAGCGATGATGGGTCCTTCTACGGCAACGGGTATGGCGGGAACTTCATCTATAGCTAATCCATTAGCGGGAGCTACTCCGATACAAGGAGCTGCGACTGGAACTGCAATGCCAGGATATTCATTCGGTCAGACACAAACACCTACTGTAGGCACTTCAGGGTTAGAAACAGGTGGAGGAGCTTTAGCAGATGGAACCATACCACAAACAGATGTTGTTAAACAAATTCCAAGCGGCGGAAGTAATAATCTTAATATACCTAGACAAGGAGCAGTAGATTTTTCAGGTAGTTTTAATCAAGGGATAGACCAAGTATATAGGAATTTAGGTACTGTTGACCCTACTACTGGGCTAATTAAAGACGCAAGTACAATGGAGGTTGCTAAAACATTAGGTTCCCCAATAGCAAGTATGGGACTAGGCGGATTAGAAGAAAGTGACTTTATGGTTAAACCTGATTTCAATGATCCTCGTGATGTATATAATCCAAGAAGTACATTAGATTTAAGTAGAGACACAGGAGTTAGTGAAGCAATGAGTCGTGATACAGGGCTACGATTATTAGCTCGTGGCGGTTATTTAGGTGGTGGTAATGTAGGAGATGGTATGAGTGATGATATCCCTGCTACTATAGAGGGAGATGAGCCTGCGGCTTTATCACAAGGCGAATTTGTAATACCAGCGGACGTAGTGAGTCATTTAGGTAATGGTTCTTCGGAAGCAGGCTCTAAGCAATTACACGCTATGATGGCCCGCATAAGACAAGCTAGAACAGGCAGAAAATCTCAAGGAAAAGAAATTAAACCTGGAAAGTATATGCCTAGATGAGCCAAGTCCATACGGTAGCGGCGGATAAAGTTGAAGAAGTGTGGGATGAAGTTAGACCTTTATTGAATAAGGCATTTCTTAGTCACACTGATGTTGATTATGGGATAGAGTACTTAAAAGTAGAATTAGTTAAAGGTAAACAGCTCTTGTTTTTAGTTGTAGAAGATGAGAAAATAATCGGAGCTTACACTGTAGATATTATAGATTATGAGAATCACCGAGTAGCTTTTACTACATGCATGGGTGGCAGAAAAGTATTTAATAAAGATACTGTTAAACAATATGAAGACTGGGCGAGGTCACAAGGAGTCACTAAAATAAGGGCTTATGCAAAAGATGCACAAGCAAGGTTGTTTAAATTAAAAATGGGATTAGAGCCCGTAATGCACGTTTTGGAGAAAAGATTATGATTAACAAAAGAATATACACAGACTGGAGGGACTTCTAATGGGCGGCGGTGGCGGTGGCGGAAAGACAGAAACTACAGGAACTACTTATCAGTCTAACTTACCAGAGTATGCAAAGCCATACTATGAAGAGTTATTAAAACAGACGGGTAAGGAGATATATGAAACAGATGCTAGTGGAAAAGCTATTGGCGTTCAAGGGTTTACTCCGTATACGGGTGACCGACTAGCGGGGTTTACTGACCAACAAAAAACATTACAAGGCCAAGTAGCTGGATTAACCCCTACAGCAGGAGGTTATACTACGGGCGCTGCAAATGTAGGTACCGGCGTTGATTTAGGATTAGGTGCAGCGACCACAGGAATAGGCAGAGCTTTAGCGTATGACCCTTCTGCAGTTAAAGATTTAGGTATGTCTGATAGAGCAGTGTTTGATGCGGCTACAGCTGCAAAATACAAAGATCCTTACCAAGCTAATGTCACAGATATGCTCAAAGAAGACGCTAGGCGTGATGCAGCTATTTCTAAATCAGGTAGAGGTATGGGTTCTATAGGAAGGGGTACTTTTGGTGGGGGACGCCAAGCTTTAATGGAAGGACAAGCAGATAGAGACTTACAAACACAATTAGCTAAAATTGGGTATCAAGGTGAGCAAGACGCATACAAATTTGCAGCCGATCAATTTGAAAGAGACCAAGCACGAACTTTAACAGCGGACCAAGCTAACCTTCAAGCCGATATGGACGCACGAAGAATGGCTCAAGCAGGGGAACAGTTTGAAGTAGGAATGGATAAAGACTTAGGCTTAGCTGGATTAGAAGCGGGGCTCACAGGGGGTAAAACACAAGCAGCTATTGCGGGCGATCAACGACTAACTGAACTTAAAACCTTATTAGCGCAGGCAACAGACGCTGACGAAATTCAAAAACTAAATCAAGAAATACTTAGTCTTGAGTATCAAGAGTTTAAAGAAGCTGAAAATTATGAGAAGAACCAGTTGCAATATATGAGTGATATTCTTCGAGGTAATGCAGGTGCATTAGGTTCTACCAATGTTCAATACGCAGCAGCTCCTAGCTTAGCTTCACAGATTGGTGGTGGTGTCGCAGGTATTGCCGGTCTATATGGCGCTATGAGCGGAGGACAAGGCTAATGAGCATTAAAAATATAATTCAACAGGAAAATGATTTGCAGGAAATGTCTCCGCGATCATTAGCTAACTATCTTAATAATCCTACTGGTCAATATAATCCTTACCTTGTCGCAGGAGAGTTACAGCGCAAAGAAGCATTTGCTCAAAGACAAATGACAGAAGTTCCTCAAGGAACAGTAGTAGACGAGTTAGTAGCTACTGCCGCACCTATGGGTGGAATGCCTATGGGTGGAATGCCTATGGGTGGAATGCCTATGCCTAGACCTGAAGAAATGGTAAGTGAAAGTATTACTGAGACTGGGATTTCTAATTTACCTGCACCAAACATAGGACAGAACTACGCAGACGGTGGTATCGTTGGATATGCTGAAGGCACTTTAGTTGGAGAAGATGACATATTACAATCGGGAGAGTTTAGATATGAAGAAATGGGTCCAGAAAATGAAAATTATGAAGCTTATTTAGAAGAAGTAAGAAAAATACCAGAGCCTTCATTTAGTGGTATAAATCAAATGAAAAGAAATGAAATGATACAAAAAGTAAAAGATAAATATAAATCTCCTTACAAAGAAAAAATAGACGCAATTGAAGCAGAAAATACAGGCGGATTTTATTTTGACCCTAAAACATCTTCAGGATTTAATCCTTTGCGCGGGATAGATTTCCGTCAATATACTGACCAACAAAGAGAAGATTTAAAGTATCTTAGAGATCAAGAAGAAAAATATTATACGGGCAAGTCTGATATTCAAAACAAACTTAAAGAACAAAAAGCAATAAAGGCGGCAGAAGAAGCAGAAGCTAGAGGTTTAGCGGCACTTAAAGCTTCAGAAAATAAAGCAAATTCTAGGGCAGAGCGCGATGCATGGTTAGCGCTTGCAATGGGTGGTGCTAAAACTATGGCCGGACAATCACCGTTCGCATTAACTAATATTGGTGAAGGTCTAGGTGCAGGTATTGGGGCACTTTCACAAAGTGATGCAAATGAAAGAGCTAGAGTAGATGCACAACGAACTGCTTATGAAAAATACATGTATGACATGAATGCTAACCAAAGACTTTCAGGCAAAGAGTATGCTGATTTAATAACAGATATACAAGCTACTGTCGAATACCGAAATCTATTAGAGCAAAAAGCAGAACATTATAATATAGATATAGACGACCCAGATTATCAGTTACTTATTAAAGCAACTATCCGAGAACTGCTACCTCTTTATGGTAACTCTGGCGCTTCTAATTCAACAATAGTTAATGGTAAAACTTTTAGCGGTGTCTAGGGTATAATAGGACATGCCTATTTACGAGACAACATTGCCTGATGGACAACCTTTACAAGTTATAGGACCACCAGGCGCTACACCTCAAGAAATTTCTCAAGCAGCGATTCAGATTGCTAGTCAACAAACACCCCCTCCAAGTACCATTACTCCTAACTACACTTTAGGTAGAGCAATTACTGGCGGGTGGGATACCGGCGTAGAGCGAGTTAAGTCTACCTTTGGTGACGTTATTCCTGCAATGGCAGCGAATGCTTTAGGCTTTGAGGACTACGCTAAACGGCAAATGGAAGAAGCAAGGCGTTCTGAAGAAAAAATAGCGAGGATGTATACCCCTGAATTTGAGTCTTTTAAAGACGTAGATAGTCTAGGTGGAGCTGCTCGTTTTGTTGCGGGCACAATAGCAGAACAAGGTCCTAATTTATTAACCATGATTGGGTCGGGTGGGGTACCTGCGATAGGCGCAAAATTAACCGCTAAAAAGTTTGCACTTGAATTAGCTAAAAAATATCCTAAGATGCCTACTGAAGAAATTATTAAACGCGTAGCTAAAAGACAAGGGCTCGCTCAAAATGTAGGTGTGTTTTTAGGTTCTTACTCTCTTAATGCTCCTGAAGTATTTAATAATATATATCAAGAAACGGGCCAACTAGAAACAGGCACATCATTACTATTTGGTGCAGCTGCCGCTTCATTAGATTCTGTTCTTCCAGCCACGATGCTTAAAAAATTAACTCCTATTCAAAAAACAGACATAGCGGGGGCACTCCTTTTAAAGTCTGGGGCTAATCCTTCTTTAGTTAATAAAGTATTTACTGGTATGGCAAAAGGTGCAGCGACTGAAGGTGTGACTGAAGGAATGCAAGAAGCTATTAGTATTAGTGCTGAAAACTTTGTTGCCGGTAATCCTCAAATCTTTGGTAGTGAAGACTGGGACCGAATTATGGAGTCAGCAGTAAGAGGCGCAATAGCCGGTGGATTCTTCAGAGGAGTAAGTTCTCCGATTGAAGGCAGTGAGTCTGAGTCTTTATTAAACACTTTAGATAAACCAACAGGTACACCTGGTTTAGATACAGGCGACGTAGACTTAAACACAGGTGCTGAACTAGGTAAAAATATAGCGAAAGGAACTCAAGGAGAATTGTTAGGGGTAGAGTTAAATGCAATGTTCAAACGAAGAAAAGAGGCGGCGGACATACAAGGGCTTACAATAATTAAACCAGATATTCAAGAAGAATTTAAAGAAGCTATAAAAATATCAGAAAAAATGATAGAAGGGCAAGCTGTTAGTGTTAGAGAAGTTTTTAATTACAACCCTAAAACTAATAAATGGACAAAAGTAAGAGAAGAACTTGTAGCAGAAGCCGTGAAAGAGGTAGACGACGATGATGAGGCAGATATAGAACTTCCATATGAAGGGTTTAGACCTCCAGAAGGTATGACAATTGAAGAAGGTATAGCGTATTACAATGGGCTAGATGAAATAGAACAAATTAATTATGAACCACCACAGGAGACAATCCAAGATGAACCCACAACTATTGATGCCGTTGACAGAAATAAAATTATTAGAGGAAGCGATGCGTTACCTCTCGAATCCGCTACCGGCGAAACTGCCGCCGAACTTGGAAGTCCTGTCGGAGGAAAAGTGGAAGTCGATACTGGTCCTGTTTCACCAACTGGAGAGCGAGCGGATGTCGTCAATCCTGCATTAGAAGAAACAGTTGAAGAAGCTTGGGAAGAAATGTCTATATCGGAGATTCCTTTTGCTAAACTAAGTTCTGAAAATAAACAACGCTTAAGAGAGGCAAAAGAAGATGGAGAACTGACGGGACAACTTGTAGATCAAATTGATGGGGAGCTAGGGTTTCAAGAATCACGAACTGCTCCCCCTAAAACGTATACCTTTGAAGGCAAACCTACACAACAAACTACAAAGAAAGTAAGACCAATTATTAAAGACGCGGTAAAGGTTGATGCGCTACGAGTACAATTTATGGACGTTGATGCAGCAGATAATTATCAAGGACTTGGAGACTCTTATAATAATGCTAGGTCTTTAGAAGAAGCGATAAATCAAACTTCGGCGTATACAGATGAGTATATAATCAAAGAAGCTGAGCATCTATTAGATAAAGAGGTAGAGAATCTAAAAGACTTTGCGGGTCAAGAAAAAGATTTTGCTCTAGACGTAAAAAATCTTCAACGTGAAATAAAACAACTAGAAAGATTTATAAAAAAATATAAAGACGTTAAGCCCACACAAGAGCAAACTCAAACCGCTACACCTGCCCAAGACAACATACAAGAATCACGAACTGAAACAGAAGGCACAGGACAAACTGCAGCGACAGTATTAGCAGACCTTGTAAAAGAGTTTGGTAACAACATTAATAAGATGATAGAAAAAGGTAAGTTAGTTATTGTAGACAACGTAAGTCAACTGCCTGCTAACATTACTATGTCTTCAACGGCTAATGGAGCCTTTGATAATAACTCAGGCATATCTTATTTAGTAGCTGACCGTATACAAAAAGGTCAAGGGCGTCGCATATTATTACATGAGATAGGTGAGCATTATGGATTAGAGAAAATGGTAGGCAAAGACTACATGCCTCTACTTAACCGTCTCAAAACATTAAGAAAACAAAACGCAGATATAGATGCGCTCTTTGGTGAAGTGCAAGAGCTGTACCCAGAATTTGAAGTAGACAGTAAGCCTTTCTTACAAGAGGTCATGGCTAAGCTAGGCGAAAAATCTCCTAACAACACATTGTTTAGACGCATGGTAGGTGCAGTCAAAAACTTTTTACGCAGGTTGGGGATATACGACGTCAATCGTTTTAGCGACGTTGACATACAAGACATGATCTTAAACTCTTTAAGAGTTTCTCTAGCAGAGAATACTGGTAAGTCACTGGCATCAAGTACATCAGATACTCCAGCTGTACAGATGTCTAAAAATGTAGAAGCTACAGCAGAACGACGAGAGCAACAACGTGAATCAGTTTCGCCAAAAAGTAAAACAACTCAAGAATCAAGAGTAGATAATAAAAACATTCAGTTCTCTAAAGAGAATCCTCCAGGTGGAGTTAACCCTACACAAGACAATGCGTTGTTTAAATATGCAGGTGACTTGCAACAGAAACTACCTCTTCCTACAAAAGATTACATAGATGGTGTTTGGCAAAAAGTTTTAGAATTACCTACATGGATTAAAAAAGCCTGGACCGGTATGTTAGGTCTACAAGCTATGGTTGATTTGTATGATAAGTATTTACCAAGCATTAAAAAACTTATGAACACGTTAGAACGCCGTGCGGCAGAAGTAGAGACCACACGTGCAGAAGTAGATGTCTTAGGTAATTTAGGTATGGATGTTATTCAAGGAAAAGAACGACGACTTATTGACTACGACGAAAAAACTGGACAAGTTAAAATAGATGATAACGGGCAAGTTGTTCTGACAGATAAAACAACAAGTAGAAAGTATACAGATGGGCAGTTAAAAACTTGGGAGCAAACGACTTACAAACTTTCAGAACGAGATATTGACCCAAGAGATCAAGCTAATTTTACTGATCCTGACGTAATAAAGTTTTTTAATTTACCACCAGAGCTTCAAGCATTATCTATAGCATACACTGAAAAGTTCGAGCAATACGGCAACAACTTGTTAGACGCATACAAAACTGCGGCAGAAAAAGCTGTTCAAAAAGATGAGACTGCTCAAGAAGTAGTGGAAAGAGTAGTAAAAGAATTTACTGAAAACAGATTAAAGTTTTATCATCCGTTTAGACGACGTGGGGATTATGTTTTATCTTACGTCTCAGAGAAAGATTTAGCTGAACACAATGAAATCATGGAGCAAATAGAAAACTCTGATGAGTCTAAGGATCAAAAAGCATTTAGAAAAGCACAAGAGTTTAAGAGGTATCAACCTTTAGTTCAAACTTCAAGGTATGAAACTAAAGCGGCGTATGTAGAAGCGGCTATTCGACAAGAAAGCGCTGACGGGATTACTGTACTAAAAGCAGAAATAGATCCTGAGAATAAATCATTTAGAGTAAGTGGTGAAGGGGCTGTTGGCATAATGCAGGAAGTAACAAGCATTTTACAAAAAACAGATGAAGAGGGAAAACCTGTAGTAGACGAGGCTGTGATTAAAGAAGTGGCTGGGTTATTTTTAGATGCTCTTCCGTCTCAATCAATTAAGCAACAGTCACGCCAAAGAATTGGTACAGGGGGTTACATAGAAGACGTAGTAGGTGGCTTTATCGATCTAGGTGCACGTATGGCAACTCAAGTTGCTAACCTAAAATATATTCCAGAGATTAATGAAAATATAAAAGACGTTGGTACTGAGAACGCTACGATGCAAGCAGATTTAGATCCCACCAATCCCAAAGACGCTTCCTTACAAACTTCGCTTAGTTCAGTTGTGGAAAGACTTGAAGACTCTAAAAGTTTTTTTCATAACCCTGTAGCCGGCCCAATATCTTCTAGGTTTGCTTACTTAAGTTATCTTACTTCTATTGCTGGTAATGTGTCTTCTGCATTGGTTAACGCCACTCAGTTAGCTATTATTGTCTACCCAACACTTGTTGCAGAGTATGGGTTTGGTACAGCTAATAGAGTAATGGGGCAAGCTTTTAGTTATTACTTTGGTGGTGGCAAAGATAGTAACCGAGGTTTTTTACCAGATCAATCTTTTGGAATGAAAGACGGTAAACTACGAACAGATTTACCAGAAGACTTACAACAGCTTTACAAAACCGGAATAGATAATAGTGTGTTTCGTAGGGGTGTAGGATATGAACTTACTGAAATGCGTAAGACAAATGCTAAAGACTTTGTGGGTACTAAAGCTAAGTTTGATGCATTAATGGGTTGGATGTTTCAAAATACAGAACGAATGAACCGAGAAGTAACTTACATCGCTGGGTATTTAGCGGCTAAAGAGAAAGGTGATTCCTTTGAAGTGGCTGAAGAAAAATCACGAGAGTTTACTCGTAGGTCACATGGTACTGCGCTTCCTGAAATAGGCCCTAAATTCTTTCAACAAGATTTTGGTAAAGTAATGTTCACCTTTAAACGTTACGGTCATGCAATGCTGCATTTACTATTTAAAGCGTTTAACGATGCTTATCGAGGGGAATCTAAAGAAGTAAGAAACATAGCGAGAAAACAAATACTAGGTATCTACGGTGCTTCGTTTACTTTTGCAGGATTACAGGGGGTACCGTTATACGGATTTACTCAAGCGTTAGCAGAAATGATGTATGCGATGTTTGGTGATGAAGATGAGCCTTTTGATTTTGAAGAATCTACACGAGAAATATTTGGAGACATAGGATACCGGGGCCCACTTAATAAACTACTTAATGTGGATATTGCATCGCGTACTGGGTTTGCTAACTTAATTTGGCGAGAAGATCCACGTCGTATATCTGAAGTTGGACTTATGCCGTATGTATTAGAACAAGGTTTAGGACCTTCCTTCTCTTATGGTCTAAGCGTTAATCGAGGATTACAGGATATGGCACGGGGTAATATATATCGCGGCATAGAACAGACTCTACCGGCCTTTGCACGTAACCCTATGAAAGCCATAAGGTATGCTACCGAAGGAGCAGTGAACAGAAAAGGTGCTGAAATAACTCCGCTAAATCCACTTGATGGATTCTTACAAATCTTCGGGTTTACTAATGAAGACCTCTCTTTACAGTATGCGCGTAATCAATCAATGAAACAAGCAGAGAAAAACTTTAATGCTAGACGTTCTGGTCTTTTAAAAGCAGCTTATTTAGCCCGCAAGAACGGCGACTTTGATATGATGAGAGAAGTGCAAAGTAAGATAAATGATTTCAATAGAAGCACCATAGGGAGCGCGAACCCTATTACCGGATCTTCTCTAAAACGTTCTTATAAAACTACAGAAGACTCATTGAATAATAGCGTTGGTGGTATCACTCTTGGCAAAAGAATTGAAAAAGTAATTCGGAAAGACATGGGTAGCTAGCTAAGCATCCACGTTCTAACCCCCATCAAGTCTCCCTCTACTACTACTAACGATTTTACTCTTACCTTTGCTCTTTTAGCCCCACTTTCAATCGCATACAAAAGATCCGGCGCTTTTACTGTGGGAATAAAAAAACTATCCCCTGGTTCCATAGATGAAAACGGCAACACCCATTCAGGATCATTGTGTAGCCGCATTTTTTATCTCAACTTTTGCACCTAATGTACTTATTGCAATTTTATACACTGACGTAGCTGCTTTAGAAACGTCTTGCCATCCGGCCGTCATGCGTTGTTTTACACCCGAGCCCGCCTCAATATCTACTCCTAACTGTTTCATTTGGTAGACAAACTCTTTAGTACTTATAGTAAGCTCAGCTAAATGCTGATCAAAGTCTCGTTTAGATAAGTAAATAAAGTTTTTATCGTGGTCTATACGAATAGTAAGTTGTCTATCAGGGGCCGACTCCATCTTACCATCTCTAAATACAAGTTGCTTATCTAGATTAGTATTCATATAAGTATCTAAAATATCCTCATAATCTTGATCATTAATTTTAACTACTTCATCCCTGATAGTAATCATCTCACCAATAATAAATTTATAAATTCTTTCAACATCTATTGTTAAAATATTAGCCTCATTTACAATCTCTCCTGCAGTCATAGTCACGGCTACTAAATTTTCATAAAAACGATATGCAGTATCATTACCAAAATCTTCTACAAAACGTTGTTCCCATTTAGCAAGATTAGCTTTAATCTTAGGTGTATCGCCAAAAGCATAAACTGCTTTTACAAAATCAGGACCGGCCCACCCATAGTCAGAGTTAAATACATCAAAGATTTCTTTTCCAATACGGGCATCATCCATAAATGCTTTAGGTTTTCGGACTGTAAATTCAATCAACCTAGCCGCCTCTCCATTAGGGTTAGCCCTAAGCTGTTTTAATTTATCAATCAATGAGTGATTAGAGGTTAGTATTGCTATCACAGATGCAGGTGCTTCTACGTTACGTTCTTGGTTAGTTGATGCTTGCATCCTAAGCTTTGCTTTTCCTGAAGATACGCCTAAAACAAAATCAGAAATATGATATGCGCTCCTATTGCCTACTTCATCCCACCCTACAGGTAAGCTGTGCAGTGTCAAAAATCTTTGTTGTAAAGCTAATGGGGTAGTAGTCGTGGCATATACATTTTCCGGTTCTCCCCATATACTAGTCGCCGCTTTCAATGCGCCTGTTTTAGCTGAACCTGATTCTCCTGTCAAAGAAATAGCAACCCCCGCAGTAGAAGAAAACTCCATTAAGATAGAACCAAAACCACACAGCATAGTAAACATATGCATCTCTAATCCATGTTGATTAAGCTTTTGTGCCGCAGCTCGCCAGTTTGCATAGGTGCCGCTCTGCGTTAAGAAGGGGGCAATAGTTTGAGCCAGGTTAGAAATAGGGGTGTCTTTCTCCGTACCATCCCTTCTTAATTCCTTTCTCCCTAAAACAAACGAACTCTTGTCTTGATTCCAACCCATCTGATCATACATGGTGTCAAGCTTACCCTTGCGTTGCATATCTGTTGCGTAATCTATAAAATATTTCATAATGTAATCCTCTTGTTGTTTAGATTGATAATAAATTCCCTGACTTGTTAATATTTTTCTTAGCTCTGTAGGGTCGTATACTGTCTTCATGGGCAAAATAAATTCTAATAGCCCATCATGCGGGTGGTACACATTAACGAGTAAACAGTTTTTATCTATAGAGCTTTTTAAATGTTTGACTACAAGCATTTCATAGTCGTATATTAGTATCTGATCCTCAAAAGACGCCCCTCCTTTTTTATCGTGTACTGTAACAGTCCTGTATACCCCTCCATGATTTTTCCCTATCCAATAGCCTTTATCGTCTAAAGTTTGAGGTAATCTGTTTTTCTCTTTTTTAGGTATTGTAATAACCTCACCCTCTATTGCAGCTGCCTCAACCACCTCTGCTTTGATGGGCACCTTACATAACTGCAATGGAGTAGAAATCTTCTTCCAATGAGGACACTTCGTACAAATGCCAGGGTTGTTATTATCTATGTCTGCACATGTGTGAGGTTTACCTTGAGTGGATAAAGATTTTTCTTCTGTCTCTTCATAGGAGTATCCCGGATGATCTTTGGATAATATATGAACCCATTTGTCTCGGTCTACAGAGTTTTGAATAAGTGATATAACTCGCCACCACACAGGTTCGGGTGTGCTCTTAACATTATCAATATAGTATTTTACTTGAGCACATCCTTGATCATTTTCTTTAACGCTGTTTTTTAATAACACCTCAAACTTGTTTTCAATATTCCCATACTTTAGTTTCTTTTCTTCTTCAGTAAAACTCTGATGTGTCACTAGCTCTTCAAGCGAAACTTCTTTACTCTCAATGCAACTCATAATACGTTTGAGTTCGTATACAGGTGCATCCTTTAGTATCAAGGTAGGTCTGGGAGGTTCTGATTTATAATTGTTTGTGTCAGGGCATCTTAAGATGCGCGCTGAGTCTGCAGTTACAGAAGGATCAATCTTTAATCCCATACTCATACAAAACTTTTTAAGTCTTTCAGCTAAAGGTTTCCATTCTTCCCCTGTAATCTGATGTTTTAAAAACCAATACACGTGAATGCCATTACCACTATTTACAATAGCAGGCATGGGTAACTGGGTCTTCTCAATAAAATCACCTAGCGCTAGTAGTGCTTCTTTTTGAGATGCGTATTCTTTATTCTCACCTACATCTAAATCAAGATAAAAAGATTTAATAAATTTAGTACGAGCCGCTTCACGCTTTTGAGTTTCAAAAGTGCCCATAGCAATAAAAGTATTGTGGTGTTCTTTGTACTTGTCTATTAAATTGACGGCTTCATCTAGAGTTTGTGCGAATGCTTGATTAAAAAGTTTTGTGTTTGGTTTATTATAAGCTATGCAATAAATACCTTCATCGGGTAATGCTTTGCTATAAAATTCGTTTAACATATTTGCCTTTACTTTTTTAGTCGACAAGACGCCCCCACACTAATGTGCGGTTTTTTAAAACCTTCGGAGCGTTATCTATTCTACTCTTATCGGATTAATCTTCAACCCCTAATTTAGGGACTATTTTAGTATTCAAAAATTCTTTAGCTAATTTTAAATGCGACAACGGTAGAGTATCTGTATGATTCTCAAACTGATCGTCCCACGCTTCATTAAGTGCTTTTAAAAATTTTTTAATTTTAATACAGTTCTTATCTCTAATAGGAGATCCTCGGAACCAACTATGAATAGTCATCCGAGACACCTCAAAAACTTTAGCGACTTCAGTGATAGGAAGGTCTGCATTTACACAGGCCTTCGCTAACTGAACTCCGGGTCTATCTTTGTCAAAAGTATTAAGCTCTATTAAAAACTCTGGGCTATATTTTTTTGGCATAGTTATTCCTCTGCAAACTGTTTAAGAATGTCTGACAAATCGTCAGCGGGTTTCGGCGGTATCTTACCGTCAGATCTAACTACTGGCTCGTCTTCTTTAACGACAGGCGCTTCTTCTGTAGCTGTCACCTCTTCAAAAGTTTCTACCGCTTTATGTTCATAGCCGGCAACAACCTCAAAGCCAAAACGATCAGCGCTACCTGAGCCACCCTCAACGTACTGAATAACTTGAACGGCTCTAAGTCTTAAAGCGACTCCGGCGCCAATCAAAGGGGTGTAGTATGCGGCAACTGAACCATTTACTTTTAACTCCGAGCCACCCCAAATATTACTGTCTATCATAGGGATACCCTTAGCATCAAAGATAGCTGGCTTGTACGCTGCTTTTGATTTAAACTTAAGTATGATGTTACCAGTAGGTTGACCAGCATCATCAAGCTCTTCGGAAAATGGAGGGGGTGCTTTCTTAATTTCAGCCCCCTTCGCTTTCTTAACTTCTTTTTCATAGTTCTCAGCATACACTTGATTAATTAATTTTAACGCAGGTAATGCCTCTTCTTTGGCTATAATAAGATTTACTTTATAGTCGCCCTCTTCCGAAAATTTAGTATCCGGTTTAGATAACCAAGGGTATTGCGCAACACCTTGAGGTGTTGTAAATGTTACAGGCTGTTGAGCCATAGTCATTCTCCTTATTTACTAGTTGGTTTACGTACAGTTATTTTAAACTCTCTCATCGTACTGATACCAGGAGGGAGTCCCTCCTCCTCTCGTGTACTTAGAAACTCCTTAAAGTTTGTCTGACTAATGCGTTGCTGTAATAACTCTAAAGCTTGGTTTTCTAATACATAAGTTTTAAAGTTATCCCAATCCCCACATATGTAGTTTTCTTTAAGGGTTTTAATAATTGTACCGCTTTCGGTGCGTAATGTTTCTGCACCAATGTCATCACAAGTTTCTAGCATGGCACTCTCCAATCTACTTATCTGATCTTTAAGTTCGCTATCTTCTTGCTGATATTTCTTAGCTAACTTATCTCGCTCTAATCTAATAGCCAAATAAGCTTTCACTAAGGAATTTACTTTTACTCCACTCATAGTCCTATCTCCTCTCTATTAATTTTTGTATTTAATTTAAGTCCCCAATCATCCAATGTATACTTAATGTCATTTAAAGTCTTTCTACCTAGGTTAGGTGCCCTCAATAACTCCCTTTCGCTCTTTTGAATTAAGCTACCAATAGTATAAATCTCTACCCCTTTAAGACAATTCGACGTTCTAACATTCATGTTTAAAAAATAAATGTCATAAGTTACAAGTTGATTCCCGAACGGAGTTGTATCATTATTACCATCTTGTAACTCTTTTTTTAACCCCCTTATCTCTTTGCGTTTTTGTTTCCAAACTCTTTGAGCTCGCTGTCGTCGCTCAACTGCTTGTATGATGCAACGAACTCTTGAGCCAGACAAATTATATTTAGCTCCTAGTTTTTTAAGTGTAATTTCTCCCCTATCATATTCTTCTTTAATCTGCTCATCTCTTTTTACCCCCAATAATTTTTTCTTTTCGCGCGCATCAAGAGATGCTTTTCTTTTTACCCACTGCGCATGTTTTATTTTCTCAGTTATTGCTTTTGTTTCTTCATAATATTTGTTCTTTAAGTCTGTTCTTTCCCTTTCTAATTTCTCTATTTTATTCATAGTCCTATCTCCTCTCTGTATAAATCAACTAAATTCATATGCCTATCTACTTTACCTTGTAGCATTGCATACATCCTTTTTTCAATGGCCGAACCCTGTAAGTGTACTACTGTCATCTTGTTTTTTTGTCCCACTCGATCAATCCGCGCTATACATTGTATGTAGACTTCAACACTCATCACGGGAGACCAAAATACTACGGTGTCTGCGCGAGTAAGTGTAATGCCATGTGCTACGGTTTGTGGTTGCAAGACCAAGACTCTTGGGTCATCAGCGTTTTGAAACTCTTTAATAATCTGTGTACGATTGTGAGCCGATACACTCCCATGAATAATTTTAGTGGTGATGTTATTCGCTTCTAAATGTTGGGCAACTATATCTATGGTGTGTCGGTACGGCACAAACACTATGAGTTTATGCGCTGTCTGTTCTATAGTATCCACAAGCTCTTTAAGTCTAGGTTTAATATCAAACTGCACAACTTGGTGGCCGTCAGTGTATACTGCTCCACCAGAAATCTGTAACAATTTTGTCATAGCCGCAGCTGCATTTACTGAAGTTATCTCTTGCCCGGCTGCTTCAATGATCATATCTTTCTTCAATTTCTTGTAGTATCTTTCTACTTGTGGCGTAAGTGGTATCTCTCTTGTTTGATAAGTTACGTCGGGTAAATCAAGACAATCATTTTTAGCGAAACGTATAGCGGGCTGCAAGGCATTAAACACTAATTCTTGGCTATTCTTTTTGGGCATCCATTTAAACCTAGTAATCTGATTCATAACTTTGTCACGCCACGCTGTTTTAAATTTAGGTACACGGTGGGGGCATACGAGTCTGGCTAAACCGAACGCATCTTCTGGAGATTGAGATGCCGGAGTCCCGGTCATCATCCATAAACGAGTCTCAGGCTTAAGTATTTTAGCTAATGTTTTCCACCGTTTAGTTGTCACAGACTTGTAAGCATTGGCTTCGTCTACCACAACCAAGTCAAAGTTGGCATCCGCTATATCCTCTCTAACAATGTTTACCCCATCATAATTAATGATTACAAATTCGTACTGAGTATTACTTATAATAGCGCGACGATCTTCGGCAGAACCGTAAGCTACCCCGGGAGTTCTGTGTATACAAGTGTTGTATATATCATTCCTCCACGCAGATGTCATGATTGATAGTGGACAAATTACCAAGACTCTTTTAATCTTGCCTTCATTCATTAAGTAATCAGAAGCCCATAACACACTAGAAGTTTTACCGGTGCCGGCTTCATTAAAACAAAACGCTCTACGGTTTATACTAAAAAATTCCGAAGTAACTTTTTGATGATCGAAAGGTTGAAATCTTCCTGACCATTTATAGTCACGAGTAATAGGTGAAGGTGGGAATTTTTTAAAGTTTAATAAATCAGATAATAACGTCATCTCATCTAGACCCCATCGAATAACAACGTCAGACATTGTCTCGCCGGTCTCTAAAACTTTAAATTTTTTAATGCGCCCTTGTATCGCGGGCACCACTGCGTTTGGCACCATTAACTTAACAGCTACGTTTTCTAGTATTTCCATAATGTCCTCTCATTGAAATAACAGTATGGACGCTATTTAAATACAAGTCAAGCTATATTTTATTTATTTGCTAGGTATTGTCTGTTTTTTATTGAGCTATCTGAATTTCTTTTGAACGATCGGTTTTTAGATTTTGATTGAACTGTGTAACCGTCTTTGTTGCTACCACCTTTTGATAGAGGTTTTTTGTGAGCTAAATCTTTACCCTCTCTCTTATCTGCCACACCATTGCCGTTAGCGTCTTTACCATTCTTATCTACTTTGCGTCTAAGCTTTTGGCGCTCCATACGATTGGGGTGTTCTTCGCGATTCTTTTGCTGCTGATACTCTTTCTTATAAGGCCTTTTTTTATTTACATACGCCATGATTAGCTACCTCTTTACACCAAAAAATAAATTCTTCTACTTCCATGTTACCCCGAAAGGAGTTCACGGCTCTACAGACTATCTGTATATTATCGTAATTATACTCTTTTCCCGCATGAATTCTATCTATACTTGCATTGGTCTGCATAACTTTTCCTCGCACTCGGATGCACGTAAGTTCTATTCCAGACAACACACATTTATAATCTTGCCCAGCCACTTTGTATATTAACTGATCAACAGTTAAGGGAGAGTCTTTCTTTTTGGACAGTAAGTGTTTAAAGTAAGCGGCCCAATCGTTGTTCATCCTTTGGTATCGACGATTAACTTTGTTTACGTCCCGACATTTTTTAGAGCATGTCAAATACTTTGGGTGAGTAGTAGTAAATTTATCCCCACAAACAACACAGGCAGCCCGTTTTTTATGCATTAACGTCTAGGCTTATGGTGTTCGCATGTCTCGACAGGACACCATCCGCACAGTGGCGTAGGGTTAGGTACCCATTCATCTTTATCATAAGACATTGTTAGCCGATCTAACGGTTGTTCAAAGGATCTCCAAGCTTTATGTATGCCGTCTCTAGTATACGACTCTTGAACAAAACTATTTTTCATACAAAATAATAGTCCGGCTTTTATCTTATTAACTTCAGGGAAACAAACAAACGCCATGAGTGCCATGAGTTTTAATTGTTTAGTGTCTGGGTATCTATTCGACCCCGTCTTGTAATCAATGATAAAAGCTTTGTCACCATCTACAATAACCAAATCGGCTATACCTCTTACCCATCTGTTGTCGTCGTCAAAATCACACTGCTCCATCTTTCTAGTTAAGGCCATTTTATATTCGGGGTATTTAACTCCGGGTATAGCCACCAACGTGTCTACCATTTTCTTAAAGCGCATATAGTTTTTAGCTAGAGGTTTACCATCTCTGACATAAAGTTCTAGTGCTTCATGCACTTCCTTACCATAAATAGTTTGAGGCGTATCTACGAATGAATAGTTCTTTAATATTCTTACCTCTTGGTATTTCTTAGGGCAATTAATATATTCTTTTAGGGAGGAAAAACTCCATGTAAAATCACTCATTATCTAACTATCTCCACTTCAGATTGGGTTTCTATCCAAACATGTGCACCACATGATAGTGGTTTGTTTGGGCTATATACTACTTTAGAGTCCCCTCTTATAATGACCTCTGAAGCGTAGGTATTGCTCTTGTATGTCTTAACAGTCAATACAGGTTCTTCTGTGCTGTGCTTTCTGTTTGACTTTATAACATGTTGATTAACATGGACAATTGTTTTCAATGGCCTTGTCCCCTGTATTTTTTATAACTCGCTTTAAAACTTTTGTTCATGGATGAAGTCTTTCTAATGTGTCCCCCTTGCTGTGTTCGTTTATGAGTTGGCGTGTAAGTTTGGGCAACGTTCCGTTTTACTTTTCTTGGCATTAATTATTTTCCTCGAATATTTGGGTATGCTAAATTTATTATTTTGGGGTTTATTTCTTTAAATTTGTTGTGAAGCTGCTTTGTTTCTTTTTTACTACAGCCAAGAATGTAAATGTATTTATGTTTGGTGGGTGATGGACGCTTATCACAACAGTTTTTATGACTTTCCCTTTCGTTCTTTAATCTCGTTGCGATGTCTTCTGGTATGGTGTGCCAATTTACTTTTCTATAGTTTTTCTTTTTGCCAATCATCTTATACCATTCAGGTTGCCATTCAATTTCTAACTTTTTTGCATAACGTACAATTTGACTTCGGTCAGCAAAGCCGCTACTTCCAAACCAACCACGTTTTGGGTTGTTGGGGTCTAAATATTGACTTCCAGCACCAAATTTCTGTCCTAAATAAATAAAATTACAAGCTTGATAAATGGTTCCTAGCTCCTTTGCCTCTGGGTCTGAATAAGCTGAAAATGCTCTAAATTCTGTATTTTTTACCATATATTTAATTGAATGCATTAGCAACCATGAAGCAAGATTTTTAGGTGACCAAGAAATACAAGAGCCTCGACTTATTAATTTTTCCTTATTTTTATTTTCTTCCCCTAAAATATTTGAAAAGGCATTTGGTGTTGCCATAATGATAACGCCAGCGAGAGTTTTATTCTTTTTTAATCGCGCTGTGAATCTATGAGTAAGCCAAATGGGAAGTTTACCCAACCACTCATGCTGTTTAATAAACTTTTTTATCTCCTCACATTGTTTTTTATCTTCTTTGTCAACATAAGAAAACTCAAAGTCATCAATGCGTAAAGATTTATATTCATCTTTAGTAAGGTTTGCTTGCTTCAAATCGTTGATTAAGTTTTGTTGGCGAATTTCGTATTGCCAGCAATGGTCTTTTTTATAATCTTTAAAACGCTCATAGACTTCTTGCGTCTGAAACTTTTTTGCCATTAATGATCCCCTTCAACAAATAAAAAGCATGGGGTGTTTTTTCCCACATACGAGCCCATCATGTTGTAATAGAAATGTTCCATTGCATCTTCTTCAGTCATTTCATCTTCACGCATAAGTTTGGCTATTACTTTCCTAAAGCTGTAACAAACTTTATCTTCATTATCAATGCCTTTCACTACTCCAATAATGCAATCATCGAAAAAATCCATAATTAAAAGGCCATCATACATTTCGTGCAACATTATTTATCCTTTTTCCCACCAACGCTCGCGCTTCATCTCCGCAAGTAGCTGATTATAAGTTAATTTAGTTCTATCCTCTTCAAAATCTACGCTTAATAAATACCTAGTCTCTTCAAAATTATACACCGTGTGTGTAACTTGTGCGTTAAATAAGTAATACCTTTGGGGCTTGTACTTTAACTCAATAAACTCGCCTTTTACATTACCAAGTGCTACATTTGCCCCGAGTTTTAAATTTGGGTTAAACATACAATGGCTTTTGTCCCAGTTATTTAACAACATGTTTACCCCGACTCCTCTATCAGTATCGATGTGCCAATCATAATATGTGTTAGCCTCCAACTTAATAATCCCGGCTTTAAATGGGTGTGCTCTGTATAAGTATTTCCACCAAGGATCAACTACCCAATCATCTTGTACTTCTATAGCTTTAAAATTATAATAGTCAAACCACGACTCCTTACGTGCAGTAATTGCTCGAAGGTACATCATCTCCGAAGCTATCGACTCGTCAGGTATCTTAAAATAGTATTTAGCATTCGCCATAGTTTTTACCAAAATCCCCTTCACACGTTACCGGCAAGCCTTTTGCCCATGACGGTGCTTTATTCATAGTCTGCATAATAAAACGTAATGCTTCATATTTTTCTGCCTCCGGCGCAACGCACACCACTGCGTCATGCACAGTAAGCAGTGGTCTATATCTCTTATTAATAGTAATCATTTGCACCCCAATAACTATCCTAGCTAAAGCTTGAACTACATTCTCCACCACTACTCCACCCCAAATACTAATCTCGCCTCGTCTTGATATATAAGTATACCCATTATTCTTTAGCTCTAAGTTTGGATAGCGTAGATACAATCCGTTAGGTAGTTTTAATCCTTCCGGAGTAACCAATACACAATTCACTTTGCTTAAATAATAAACAGGTTTATCTTTAGGCCAAGACGCCATAAATTTCAAGGCTCGATCACACTCCTTCCAAAGCCCTTCCACTTCGTGGTTTATTTTTCGGTATAAATCTACTAAACTTTTTGTTTCTTTTTCAGCCATATCTACACCCGCATTAATCTTTAATACATCTCGCAGTTTCTTTGCACCAGTACCATAACCTAATCCCAAGATACAAGTCTTACCTACGGCCCGTTCAGTCTTATTTACTTCAGACTTCATATAAACCTTAGAGGCAAACACTGAATACACGTCTTCCCCCCTTTTAAACTGTTCAAGTACATCATGCTGTCCGGCAAACCAGACTAGTATACGAGCTTCGATTTGTGAAGAGTCACAATTTATAATCACGTGATTGTCTGGTGGGAGAATGGCGTTCTTCAATGCCTTTTGTTTCTTGTCGCGTGACGGTAAGTTCTGGAAGTTTACTTTGTCTGAACCAGCCCAACGTCCTGTATGTGTGCCATAATATTTCAAGGGTATAGGGAGTTGATTGCGGTTGCGTTCAGCTATACCAATGAACCGCTCTATGCGAGTTTCTTCAATCGTAGATTTAGTGCCGAGTCTTACTGTACATAGCTCTTGTACAAAAGCATTCGGGTGTTCACATAAAGCTAAAAACCCTTGGTCTCCTTTTGCTAGGGCGTAAGTTTCTTTCCCTGTTGTTGGGCTTGTCTTCATTGGTACTAACACATTTAACTGTTCTAACACATCAGCAAACTGTTTATTACTTGCTAATCTTTTACGCACTTCTTCTACTTCACATTCAAGTTTATCCGCAAGTGCCTGTAACAAATTAAGCTTTTCACTCTTGACCTCTTTCAATCTATCCACAAGTACGTCTTTATCTAACTGTAACCCGGGTAATATATACATTCTTAACGTGATGTCGATAAGTCTAAGTTCACTAGCCGGATAGTTAATAGCGAGCTCTTTGAATAAACCATAAGTGAGCTTCACGTCGTTCTTACAGTACACTCCGTATTGGCGTAGCTCATGGTCGCGAAAGTCTTCTATGCGTTTACCTTTAGCATCCAAGACTTCTGTGCCTTTTTCTCCTAGTTTGTAACGTTCAGCCAAAGCTTTAAGTGAACCCCCGGCATCCACTCCGTGTATAGATCTCGCCATACACAGGGTGTCCAGGTATTTCATCGGCTCTGCACCAAACTTCCATTTAAGAATAGCGCCATCAAACAAAGTGTTGTGACACAATAACATTGCATCGGCCCATGCGATGTCAGCTATAGCTTTTGCTACTGCCTCTTCTCCGGCATGCCATTCAGTTTTTCCGTCATCTATTTTTATTGCTACACCAATGACTTGGAACCGCTCATCATTGATGTACTCTTCAGTTGTCATTCGAGATAGACTAAATCCCACATCGTAAAATGTTTCAAAGTCAATCGTTACTAGATTCAAGTTGTCCCTTTCGCTTTAAATTCTTCATCAATTTCTTTAATTCTGTTGTACTCACTCATATATTTTTTATCGGTAATACATGTATTACAAATAGGAAGGATGTCCTCAAGATACTCGTGATTTAAATTCTTCTCTTTACATATCTTTTCTAAATCCCATTTTATATTTTTCTTCGGCATTATGACATCACAACACCAACAAACACCATGAGTTACAAGGTGTTCTACTTCAGGGTTTTCCCAATTAAACAAATCATAGCCTGAAAAATCATCATATTTTTTACCATCCACATATGAATAATCTAAACTGTCATATATGACAATATCTGTGTTGTCATATGTATCTTTCTTTCTTTCTTGAAATTGATAATAATACAACCCCCTGTCGGTATCTATTTCTTTCTTTAGGTCTTCTTCAGTAATACTATCAATTATTTTATTTAATTCTTTTTTTGTTTCTTGTAAAGCTTCTGTTAAGTTTTCTGCTCTTACCGTCATTAATTCTTTATTTAAATCAATCCATATATCATAAACTTTTTCCATTATTTTTCCTCTCTTTTATACAAAACCCTTTAATATTATAGACGCCCATGTCTGATTCTATTGAGCAATACCACTTGCCCCCGTGGTTAATCTTAGCGTCAGAACCACACTTACAACATACTGCCGGCCCAACTCTATTATCTTCTTTAATAATTGCCATTACGTTAACAGTAAATAAAGCACGTAACTGGCCGTAGCAACGGCTACTGTATTAATGAAATACTCCAATACTTTATAGTCTTTTTCTGACAAAGAATGTAAGTCTTTCTCATCTTCATCAGGATCTTTATGTTCTTGAGGCCACACAGTCATGTCGTTCTCCTTATAGTTTATTAGCATAAAATGTATGCTCGTCCCGGCATTCAACTGAACACCATCGTCTCTTGTCTTTTACTTCTCTTTCACACCACGTACATTTGCCGGTATCATTTTCTTCGACAGTCGTATCAACACTTTTTAGAGTTGCCTCTAATTGTCTCTGTACTTCGTTGTTGGCTACGTCTATCTCGTCACTCATACCATGTGACCTTTTGCCCAAGGACTTGTAGCCCTAGCTTGTTTTAGAGTCAACTTCGGAGGTAATGTTAGTCTCCCCTCAATTTCAAATCGCTCCAATACACTAACCCCTACCCCCGCGTATAAAGCAACTTTACCTCTAGTTGTCTTTGGGTTTTTCTCCATATATGCTATCGCTCTTGTTAAAAACTCTTGCTCTTTCTCATCTGAATAAAGTCTACGTTTTATTGTCATTTATGTCCTCTCTCTCCATCCTACGTTTAGCGTACCATATCATCTTACTAAGGTCTTGCTCTAGGTTTCCCTTACCTTTACATCGTAAAAGATATTTACCACATTGCCACAATAGTGGGTCGTCTTTAAAAAATTCTTCTAGTATATCTATCACCTCATACTTCGTACTTGTGTAATGGGGTGGATGATTTACCATGTCTACATCTTCTGCATTCATCTTTTAGGCACTCCTGTTTTAGTTACCGTATACCCACTATGCTCTAACACAGGTATTATGCTTTGTTTTAATACCCTTACCATTCTCGCTTCCATGCGTATTCTTGAAGCCTCTTTCGGTATTGGGTATAAAACCGTGTACCCCTCCTCCCTTAACATATCTATTGCTTGTTCTTTAGTTTGCATGCGTGTAAGTTCTTTCTTTGCTTTATTATTTTCTGCATTCATGTTTTACTCTCCAAACTCATCACTCGTTTGCCTTTAACGTAATACTCTAACATCTCAATATTCGTCTCGTCAATAATTAGTGAGACTCCTTGTTGCATACTTATCTCCCGTAAGTGTTTCTGTTGTAAGGCCGTTGCTTTGTTTCCATTGGCTTTACACTCGATCCCGATAAACTTACCTTTGTAACATGCGACGATGTCAGGTACACCACTTGCCCCATATCCTCCTGTTGAGGCATAAAAGTAGTACGCACCAAGTTCCTTAAGCTTGGCACATACTTTCTGTTTTACTTTCTTTTCAGGTGTTGCCACTATGATTCTAGTGGTGGAAGTTTGTCAGCTGATGGTGACTCATATCCCGCCATGTCGGGTAGGTGTGAGCCATCCAATGTAAGTGGGGGTAGGTCGTCAACTGTTGGGTTGTCATATCCCGCAATTTCAGGAAGAACTGTTTCGTCTCCAAGATTTATAAGGTCAATGCCGGTGTCTTTTGATACCAGTGACCTAGCCTCTGATTCTGTGATAGTTTCAACTATGACTACCGCGGGTGTTGACGCGGGTGCGGGTGTGGGTACATCTTGTTTTGATACATACACAAGCCCTCCAATTGCTACGATAACTGCTAATGCTATTGCGTTTTTCTTTGTTACTTGGTTCATTCGCTCTCTCCATTTAATTAAAATAAAATACTGCTCTCTCTGTTACACATCACAATTTCCGTTCGGACATCCATGAGATAGAATCTCGTCTGCAATGTCGTCTGTCATTTGTTGATGTTCGTGTTGCTTTATTTCGGTTTCAAGATGTTCTACAAACTTCTCATCTTTCATTATTACTGATAGCTCTTCGATGATTCGATTAGCCTCTTCTCGGTCTTCACTGCCTATGCTATGTTTATCAAGTAAGGCAACGAAGTCCATGAGTAGTCTACGAACTTTGATAAAAATATGGTGTGCCATTAGCCCTCTCCGACTTTGATTGGAGTATCAGTATTATCTACAACTTCTATCATGTCAAGTTCTTTCGTTTCTTTTAGCCAATCCTTAAAGTCTTTGAATGAACGCTCAGCCGACACTTGGTTGTGCCATATGAGTTCTAGTATGCCACTCATACCCCCAATGATTCCCAGTAGTTCATGTCGTTCGGCTTTCCAAATATCTTGGTCTGCCCCAAAGTAGTCATAAATGTCTTGCTCTACATAATCAATCTTTTCTTTAGGCATTACTCTTCTCCCTCGGGGCTAAAGTCTATGACTATGCCCTCTATATATTTAACTCGATAATGGTCTCGATTATATTCAAGCCCATCTTCCTTTGCCTCTTCTAGATATTCATCTAGCATATCGAACGCCTCTTCTTGAGTGTTGCATTCCGCACCCTCCCAAGCTGACATCCATTTGTCTCCTCCTCGATCGAAAGATTTTTTCATTTGCACGTGGTACATTATGTGTTCCCCCTGTATTGATAGTCTTCTTCATCTATAGCCTCTTGTTCCTCTCTCTCCTCCTGTCTTTCTGCTCGAATGTCAGCATCCATTACTTCCCATGTGCGGTCTTCGGTAGCAATTCTTTTTGCTTGGGTTGTACTTACTGCCATGATGTCCATCGGTATACAATACTGCGTGACATACACTCGATAGTGTTTTAGTTTTAGTTTACTCATTGTTGTATCTCCTTTAATAAAATTTCCAAATCATCTTCGTCCATATTCCATAATAGCTCGGCTCTATCAGAATAAATAAATGATGTTTTAATTCTCATCACCTTATCTATTAATTTTTCTTTTTTTGTTTCAGGTATGTATTTATATTTCATCTTCACACTCCTCTATTTGTTCTACTGTCATAGCGCACCTCCGTATTCATCGTACATAGGTTCTTCTTGCATAGCCTCGTAGACCTCCTCGTAAAATTTTTGAATCTCATTCTCCGATAACTTATAGTCTTGCTCGTATCCATCGTCATCCGAGTATGTTGCTATTGGGTATATCGCGGGGAAACTCCCCCCGTCATCATGTTCAACGTCATACAGAATATCTATCTGAACTTCTACTTCGTCTAGGGCTTTGTTGAATACCCACGCTGACCCATCCCAGTTGTTTGTGTACCATCTTTTAGTCATTGTCATTCTCCTTGTAAACTTGGGATATCCAAAATTCTAGGACTCCCCAATTGATTCCTACATTAGCGTCATGATTATCAAGAGCTAACTCTAAAACTTCCATAGCTTGTTCATCTGTTACTTTTGGTTCTAATGATTGAACGTCTTCTATGTTCCATGTTACTGAAATTGACCCGTCTTTATTTTGTTTCATTATCGTTCTCCTCTCTCAAATTCGCTCATGTCATCATCCTCTAAAGGTTCTTTGTTAAACTTCACAATTACATGGTCAGGCTTGGTTTCAATAAACTCCCAATTGCTATGGCCGAATGTATTTCGGCAGTACTCATCTAGTAAATCAGTATCAAACTCCATCGTCGTCCTCCTCAATGTCTAGTCCATATTCATGTAGTAGGTCGTCGGCCTCCACATCGATTGACGGGTCGCCCTCTTTAATGAATGCCTTTGCGTGGTCTTCACTATCGAACAATTTGATCGAGCCATCATCCTCACAAATAAACTCTTTACCATTTATTGATATGTCATTAATGAATCTGTATATCCTGTACTTCTTTGTTACTTCTGTTTCCATGTTCACTCTCCTAGTTTGCGTTGGTTGAATTTAATTACTGTTCGGGTGTAGTCGTCAGAGATGTTCATCTTGTCCTCATACTCCTTGAACCCCATTTCAAATAGAATCTCTGATTCACATAGGTCGTGGTTGTTGTCTAGTTTCTGCAAGGTAGCGTACTCGGTCTTCAAGTGTTGCTCGGAAAACTCCATATCGATGTACCCTCCGTCTGCCTCATCTACTCCACATACTCCGTCAATGACAAAGTACATATCAGTTGAGGCAGTTATCCCATCAAACAGTGGGGCGAGTAGTTTGTGTTGCTCGACAGGAACTAGGTTATAGTCTCCGTCGATTGCCAATGTGACCCACTTGTGTTCGGTAGTAATAAATGCGTACTCGGTTTTACCCTCTCGATCCCGACTAAATAGTTCAAAGTCCCAAGCCGACCATTTGTATGGTCGAATTTCTGTTGTCTTTTCTTTGCTCATAATTATTCTCCTAATTTGCGTTGGTTGAATTCTTTACGGACTTCATTAACTTGTTTTTCAATCTCAGGAATATCTTTTTCATTAACAAAAGTCCACAAAATATCTTTTACAAGTTCGTGGTATTGGCTTTGAGCTTTTTTACTCATGATGTTACCTCCTCTAAAGTTATTTTCATAAATGTATCGGCAACAATATCTCTGCCCAAGTATCGGTTACCCATGAGTTCGGTCTTGACTAGCTCATCAAAGTCGAACTCCCCTTTCTCGTCCTCTTCTTCAGGATTCCAATCACTATACTCGGACGTCTCCATGACCTCTCCGTCAATCGCTAGGCTGAACCATACATAGTCATCTATGTTCTGCTCGGCAAATATCTCGACTATCTTGAGTTCGCCTTTTATCCATAGGTCGTACTTTGCATAGTGGAGGTAGGTATTGAGTTGGGGGTATCCCTCTATTTGTTTGGGGTTGATAGCCAACTCGTTCTTCGGTCTTTGTGATAGCTCATCATAGTCCTCGACAATCTCAACTGACTCTCCCATCTCACACTTTTCAGCAGAAAAATCATTGGGTACTGTTGCAATCATGTAGTCCATGCGATTGACAACGGCATACCCCGCAACAAAGTATTCATCACTGCCCTCGGAACAGACTGTCCAAATATATCGCCAAGCATTGTCTCCGTGTTCTTCCTCAACATCTATCTTGCGACTGTCTTGAGCCGAGAATAATTGTGAGCCGTTCTCATCTGTTTCAAATTGATACTTATCTTCAAACTGTTTCCATGTCATTCTAATCATTATGATTCTCCTTGTAGTTAAAGTAGTCCGTCATCGTAGTCATCTTCGGCGTAATATGGGTGTGATTCTTGGTCATAATCAATAATCTCACAACTATAATTCGGTGGAATATTTATAACATCTATGACTGCACCCCCCTCTACATATATTTTTATAGTCTTTTCTTTACTCATTATTTTTCTCCTTGTAGTCGTTTTTGGATTTCAGTTTCTATCACCTCATCTTGCTCTTCAGTAAAAAGTTTATCGCCTAGCCATAAATCATAGAGTACTTCTTTTTTAATTCGCTCTTCTGTCATATTCGTTAGCTCTTTGACAACTTCTTTAATTTCCTCTTCTGTTATATTCATTTGAATCTCCTTTTTAATTAAGTCCGTCGTCATAATCGTCTTCGGGGTAATAGGGTTGTGTTTCTTGGTCATGTTTTGTTTCACACTCATGACATGCGACAGGTTTTCCGTACCATCCTGTCGAGCCACATTTGGTTTTTGGTGTAGTTTCCGATGGTCTGCCCGACCAAGTGAGGTTGGGGCAATTCCCCCTTGATTTATTAATATCTCTCATTGGGTTCATTTGAATCTCCTTGTAGTCTTAATAATGCAAGTTTGTAATCAGTGCCTGACATGCGTCCGCCTACTATCTCCCATGCCTTTTCTCCCTCATATGAGGTGGAAGTCCACCCCATTATTTCGTCAAGTTCATCTGTCATATTCATACTGTTTCTCCCGTGTGGTTGCTCACAATTAATTCTAATTTCTGAAATTCTAGGTCTTTTATTAATTGAAACAAAACCTCACTAGCCTCTTTAGCTTTTTTAATTCTCTCATTTAATTCTTGTCTTACTGCGTCTTTCTCTTCAAAAGTTCCATCAAACTCTAAAGTTCCGTACTCGTTTCTAGTTATTTTAATATTCATTTTTAGTTCCTCGTGTGGTTAAAAATTAGTAAAGCTACATAAAACATTACGCTACTATTTCAGACATGTCAACTAATACTTTAATTATTATTGGAACAGATTGGAACAGATTGGAACACGATTATTGGAACAGGTCTTGATACTTGTAAAATTTAAGTTGTCATATTGGCTCTGTATGCGACGTTCTAGTAAGGGTTGATAGGTAAGGTTCAAGTTTACTAATTATCTCGCTACGAGCCTTGTAGGTGCTATCTCGTTGATTTCATTGATTTAATAGGATTCGGGTCTGTTCCAAAGTCTGTTCCATGTTCCAACGTGTTCCATATGTAAAGCTACACAAAATCTGTGGATTAACTTGTGGATAACTATTGGTGCGAATTCCTTTAAACCCTTACTACTACTACTATAAATATTAATATTATATATATATAGTGCTGTATATTTTGTGTGCTGTTCCAATGTTCCACACTGTTTTAAGTACGATATGCTCACAGGCTTTTTTATTGCACCGCGAAATCAGGTCTCTTGACTTTCGGAATCCTGAAAAATCCTATGTATACTTGTTTTGGGTTGGAACATTGGAACATTGGAACAAATTGATAAGTAAAACTTATCGTAAACCCAATGTCGATGGCGATGTCCTTTGATACCAGTCACTCATTGTCCTTTGATACCAGTCACTAGGTAAATAAAAAGGGCAGATTTCTCTGCCCCCCACAAGGTACTCTGTTGGGTTTACGTCTTAACAACAAACCCGGATCCATCTTTTTTTGCGTGTCCCTTCGCATATAATGAAACCACAACATCCTCGGGATCTAGATGCCTGATATCTGTATCATCCCCGCTTACAACTTTGCGACCATGAAACGTTAACGGGATATTTTCAACCCTATCGAATACAACCGCAACCCGTTTACCGTCTTTGAATGCTCGGTCGGTAAACTTCTCAAAACCTTTGGCGCCTGAATAACTAAAAGTTAAATCGTAGTTGGTCGGGAAGCTTTGAACGCCGTTGATGCTTTTTTCTCTATTGGGTATTTTAGTATAATCATAAAATTGAACAGCATCAAAGCGCTCCATAATGTTACGATAATAAACGCCTTCAGAATAAAACCCGACATTTTCCCAACGTATATCACTCGTCCCATTCAAGCGCACTAAAGGGGTTAAATTGTTTTGTTCAGCCTTTTTAATAAATGCTTTAATCTCTTTTACTAATTGCCTAAAATATTCTGCCTGATTCGTTAGATAAAGTTTAGTTCGGGTTAGTCTTGCATCGAACGCCATAACCATACGGCCCGCGGATTTTAAACATGCAATATGACATTGTGCGTTGTCTGCATTGGCGCACAAGTTAACCCCGCTATCCTTATAAGGGCTTAAATATTGTATGGCCGTCATAAAGCCTTTTTTGTTTCCTTTTATTGTCTTTGCATCCGCGTTAATACTTAGTAATTTTGTCATTTTTGTACCCCTCTAATTGTGTTTTATAATTGTAACATAACTTTACTTATTTAAAAATAATCTCGATCTCGATGCCCTTTGATACCAGTCACTAGATAATAAAAAAAACCCGGGTTGCCCCGGGCCCCTCCCGATTAGTCTAATAAAGTCATGTATGCTTTTGGGTGATACTCGCGAAACCAAGTCAAGCCCTCTTGCATCATGTCATAAAGTTCCATGGCTTCGGCCCCCATGATCGCGTCATACATCGCGACGGCCTGAGGTTCAAGTTCTACACTCTCTCCGGAAAATCTATTCTTAACTGTCTCAGGTTTAGATCCAACTTGTAAACCCGCAAAGCTTTTTGGTATTGTGTTCATGACTCTACCTCCTCTTGTATTTCAGTTATAAATTCATCTATGTTTTCTGCGGCCCATGTGGGTACATCTAATTCAGATTTCTTTCCATTCTCATCTTCTACTACTACATGCCACGATACAATTTTCATTACTCGTCCTCCTCTAATAGTTCGTTAACTTTCATACAGTCCTTAACATCGTCTTGTGACATATACTTGACCAGACATAAAACGGCCAGTCTCGCATCAAGCAATCCGCCATCTATTAGTTCTAAAAGCTTATCTCTATAATCGTCCATTTGTAGTTCTTCAGCGTCTTTAATGTTAATTTCCCATTCATCTATATCCATTTTCATTCTCCTTGTAGTTAGTGGATCATTATTATAACATTACTTTACATATTACTAAAACGTGGTTCGATCTCGGTGTCCTTTGATACCAGTCACTAGATAATAAAAAAAAGCCAGGGTTTCCCCTGGCTCCCCTCGGCTAGTCCTGATCCTGATCCTCACGATCCTGATCATAAATAATACTTCTGATCTGTTCCCAACGATGCCACCCTTGCATCATTTTATATGAAAGGTCTTTTGCAGACTCTTCATAATGTTTTGTGAGAACGTCGCTACTTGTACCTTCAAGATCCTTCAAAATACCGACCACGGTCTCCTTACGATGCCCGAAGACGTCATGTAGATCATCAGATACTTGATCAAGCAGTTTAATTTCTTTTTTAGTTAGTTTCATAGTTTTTTCCTTGTGTTGTTGAATCATTATTATAACATAACTTTACTTATTACTCTACTTTTATACCGGATCTCGATGTCCTTTGATACCAGTCACTACCCAAAAAAATCTTCATAATTTTTGATGGGGGCTTTCACCCCTCCTTGATATGTTTTAAGTCATCATAACCAGAACAATGATCATAAAATTCTTTCATCAATTTTTTCTGATCGTGAGATAATTCCCACCAATACTCATAGTCATCATCTTTCATCATATCTTCCCATTCATAAAAAGCCGATCCTTCACTAATTTTTTCTTTTGGTTCATCAGTCATTTCTTCGTATGTTTCATGTTTCATTATTCGCCCCTCCTTACAGAAGCAAGGTCTCGAACGAAACTATCGCCCTCCATAAAACAATCGTCCATTCTATATACCTGCCCTCGATTCTTTAATGCGTCGACCAACAGTCTTGCGTCGCAGTCTTCTTCCAAATAATAGTTATCTTGATCGTGAAAAGAATAGGTACTAATCTCATCAGCGAACCCCAATGCACTGGCTAGGTCTTTAGATACTTCAACCCAACCATGCCCTGCGTCTGTATGGTATTTAAAATGTGGTACATTTGTGAATGTTAAATACCCGTTGTGAATGTATCTTGATTCATTGTTCATAATTTTTGATGGGGGCTTTCACCCCCAACCCTTGGTTAGTCGTAAATAATAGGAAGGTTATAACGATCGATCGAATCTTGAAGATCATCGAGCGCTGTAGTTAACCCTTTCTTTCCTGCAGGGTATCTTTTTCCAGTAAGGCCTGATACATAATTCCTGCATACGGTAGAAGTGTATCCACTGTTGATTTTCATACCGATCAATAAAGCTTTGATGCCCTGCTTAAAGACCGCCATTCTATATGCTTCTATCTGGTCTGGTCTATCTAGTACTGTTGCTTTTTCCATAATTATTGAAGGGGGGTTTCCCCCCCAACCCTTGGTTAGTTATATGCTGAATGAAAGGATTCTACTCCGCCGTGCTCCAATGCTCCTTCATTGAAACCTTGGTCATCGAAGTACCGCCCACTTAATCCATACTCTTCGTCATTGGCTAAGTCTTTAACTGTAACAATTCCCCACCCGATACACCAATTAGCTTTCCTATCGTCGCGAAGGATAAGAAAGGTTTGGCCCTTCCATGTCACTTCTTGTCCCGCTAGGTCTGTGCCACCTTCCTCCTCTTTTCTCCAACTTACTTGCTTACTCATTTTGTTTCTCATTTTGTTACTCCTTGTGTAGGCAGAAAGGACTGCCATGTCCCTATTATAACATTACTTTACATATACAAGCAACCCCACGCCCCCCCTATGCACCACTTTATAAAATTTTTTTTCTATTACTATATACATTCTAATATACTCAAATAACCAGAAGTTTTTCTAAAAGTTACCAGATAGGCCCCCTTACTTTACAAATAGCCAATCAAAAAAATATTTCGCAAAAAATTCTCAAAAACCGGAATGATTCTCACTGCCGCTTGATCTAGCTGAAGGACGTATACTACGAGTATGAACATTTTATATACACTCTTTCGCCTGCTTAACGCCTGCTTATATTTAGTGCTACTTTATGGTTTCTGTTTGTTATTATTAATTTAATCAGATATACTCTTGTGCATAGCTGCAAATAATCAAGGTGTAACGGCGAACACATGAGTAAACACAAACCTCCAGTACTCACTCCTTCAACCGAGGAAGAGTTAAAAGAAGATCTATTAGTTATTCCTGAAATAGAGAAAGGGGTTGTTATACCTAAGAGTAAGAAAGAAGCTATTCCTGAGATGAGCGCTGAGCAAGAAGTTTCTATCCGCGCCAACACAATAAAGACGGTCTCTGATTTAGCTGGAGAAAACATAGAGCCCTCAAAAGAGCATCAAGATCAAGCCGTAGAACTTGCGCGTGATATGATGACAAACAAGAAACTTAAACCTGAGTTCGCAAACTACCCTAATGAAACAATGGCGTTTTTAGCAGGACTTGTAGCACAAACTAATTGTATGATTGTCAAAGAGCTATCAGATTTAAAACTTTATACGGTTAATAAGTTTGTAGAATTATCAGCAACGGCAGAAAAAGATGCGGACAGAATAAAAGCATTAAGAAATTTAGGAGAAGTAGACGGCGTCGATGCATTTAAAAGAAAAACAGAGATTACGCACATTACTAAATCAGGAGATGAGTTAGAGAAAGAACTTTTAGAAACTATAGAACAGCTAAAAGGTAAAGTCATTGAAGGCGAACATGAGGTAGTTGACGATGATTAGTGAAAACGATCTAAATCTACTTCAAGCAAAAATCCCTCATATGAGTGAGCGGGAGCAACAGAAGCACCTTACGCTTTTAAAAGAATACAAAAAGAACTTAACTAAAACACAGGGGAAGGCAAACTTCTTAGACTTTATTAAACATGTCTACCCCGATTATAAAGTAGGAGAACATCATGCAAAATTGGCTAAATTATTTGAAGAAATCACAGACGGAAAAAGAAAGCGAGTTATCGTTAATATCGCGCCTCGTCACGGAAAATCGGAACTTATTTCCTATCTGGCTCCGGCTTGGTTTTTGGGTAAGCATCCAGCAAAGAAGGTTATCATGGCATCTCATACAGCAGATCTTGCTGTTAACTTCGGCCGTCGGGTCAGGAATCTCGTGGGCTCAGACCCTTATAAAGACATATTCCCCGATATCAGTCTACAAGCGGATAGTAAAAGCGCCAGTAGGTGGGGTACAAATCATAACGGTGAGTATTTTGCTATTGGTGTTGGTGGTGCTTTGGCTGGTCGTGGAGCAGACCTTTTTATAATTGATGATCCACACTCAGAGCAAGACGCAAAGTTAGGAAAGGGAGATGTTTTTCTCCCAGCTTGGGAATGGTTTCAGTCAGGACCACTACAAAGGCTTATGCCTGGCGGTGCAATTATTGTAGTAATGACTCGATGGTCTAAATTAGACCTAACAGGACAGATAATTAACCAGATGGTTAAGAATGACGACGTTGATGACTGGGAAATAGTAGAGTTTCCAGCTATTTTAGAGGATAAAAAAGGGAATGAAGTCCCATTATGGCCTGAGTTCTGGCCGCTAGAAGAATTACAGAGTAGAAGAGCTGCACTAGACATACGATACTGGAATGCGCAGTACTTACAGAACCCAACATCGGAAGAAGGCGCACTAATTAAGCGAGAATGGTGGAATATGTGGGAAGAAGAAGATCCACCTAGTTGTGAGTTTATAATAATGACGCTTGATGCTGCTCAAGAAGCCAATAATAGAGCTGATTATAATGCAATAACAACATGGGGTGTCTTTTTTAACGAAGAAACTAATAATTACGCTATAATATTATTGAATGCAGTAAAAGAACGACTAGAGTTTCCAGAACTCAAGGCTCTGTGTCTAGATGAGTATCGGGAGTGGGAACCAGACGCTTTTATTGTGGAGAAAAAGTCAAATGGTGCAGCGCTTTACCAAGAATTTAGAAGAATGGGAATTCCAGTGGGTGAATTTACACCTGGAAAGGGACAGGATAAGATTAGCCGTGTTAATGCTGTGTCTGATTTGTTTAGTGGGGGTGTGGTTTGGGCACCAGACAGACGTTGGGCGCATGAGGTTATTGAAGAATGCAACGATTTCCCTAGTGGTGCCAACGATGACTTAGTTGATGCTACAACGCTGGCTCTAGCAAGGTTTCGGCAGGGTGGATTTATTCGCTTGCCAAATGACGAAGAAGATGATATACAGATGTTTAGAGGTCGAAAAAATAAAAGGTTATATGCACTATAATATAAGGATAAACAATGGCACAAGATGATATGTTAGGAGGCTTTGTTACCGATAGAGGTTCTGAATATGCACACTTTGATGATGCTACTACTATAAGAAATAGAAGTGGAGCTATGCATATAGATAAAACAACCGGAATACAACCTAAGTCAGGTAAAACTATATTTATGGATAAAAAGGCCACTAATAACTTAGGTGGTTATTTTCAAAATCCAGATATGGCCACTAAACTTGAACCTGAAATTATTAGGGGTAAACCTACTGGTAGAGCAAATTTAGTGTTAACTGAAGATTATGGACCTAAAAAAACTGGAACAATATTAAAGACTGTTAAATATTCTACTAAACCTTCAGTAGGACAATATCCAGTAGAAATATATAATAGTGCTAGTAACATAGGGGATACGGGTAAAGGAATTCATTTTGGTACTCAGATTAAAAAAATATTAAAGAAAGTACCTTGGGTAGGCGCGGCTTTAACTGCTGCTACTTCTGCTAATGCAAAAGATTTAGTTGAAGGGTTAGTTGAAGGGTTTTCTCCTATACCATTTGGTGAACTGGGAAACGCCGATTTATATACAACAGAAGAATTAGATAAATTAGAAGAATTAGATAAATTAACAAGAAAACCACTGCAGGGTGGCAAAAAAATTATAGACTAAGGATAAACAATGGCAGACGTAGATAAAGGACTATATGAAGCTCCAGTTGGCATAGATGAAGCAGCAGTTGAAGAACAAGCTATTGAAATTGAAATAGAAGACCCAGAAAAAGTTACTATTGGTATTGGTGATAGTGAGATTGTTATTGATCCAGATAGAATGGATGATGATGAGTTTGATAAAAACTTAGCTGAAGAATTAGATGAAGGAACTCTAGTTGAACTGTCTTCAGCTAAGT
>Ga0233434_1000522_pt1 | contig 42832 bp, 42 predicted proteins | sample SI_122_August201_4_FD_182738 | JGI IMG/M metagenome (GOLD analysis project Ga0233434, IMG submission 182738) | Seawater microbial communities from Saanich Inlet, British Columbia, Canada - SI_122_August2016_120_MG | ecosystem: Environmental > Aquatic > Marine > Inlet | place: Canada: British...
CCAAAAAGCGGCTTACGCGCGAACACAGGAATAATCGTTGAAGCCAAACCAAAGGTCGGCAAAATCAAAATATAAACTTCAGGGTGGCCAAAAAACCAGAAAATATGTTGATACAATACCGGATCACCACCACCGGCGGCATCAAAAAAACTGGTTTCAAAAAAACCATCGGTTAATAACATCGTCACCGCTCCGGCAAAAACCGGCATCACGGCAATCAGTAAAAAGCCTGTGATCAACCAAGTCCAAACAAACATAGGCATCTTCATCAAGCCCATACCCGGCGCACGCATATTGAAAATAGTAGCAACAATGTTAATCGCCGCCATAATTGATGACGCACCCAGCAAATGAACCGAAAAAATTGTAAATGGTAATGAATCACCGGTCTGCAAAACCAACGGTGGGTACAAGGTCCAACCGGCAGCAATTGATCCGCCTTCCATAAACAAGGTGCTGGCCAACAATAAACCGCCGGCAACCAACAACCAAAAACTCATATTGTTCATCCGCGGCAAGGCCATATCTGGCGCCCCAATCATCATCGGAATCATCCAGTTAGCAAAGCCTGCAAAAGCCGGCATCATAAACCCAAATACCATCAGAAGAGCGTGCATGGTCGTCATTGAATTAAAAAACTGTGGATTAACAAACTGTAACCCCGGTTCAAATAACTCCGCGCGGATGACTAACGCCATCGCCCCGCCTACAAAAAACATAACCAGTGCAAAGACCAAGTACATCGTGCCGATATCTTTATGATTGGTTGTCGTTAACCATCGCATAATACCTTTTTTAGGTCCATGATCGTCATGCGCATCATGGGCAGATGTTACTGCTGACATAATTTAAACCTCAATTTACAAATATTTATTTAATTACAATACTGACTTCAAGCAGACGCTCAGGTTATCTTAAGAGAGCCTTACCAATCATCATCTTCTTCAGGTTGGGTCATCGCCGCCAACAGCGGTTTTATTATCAGTGGTTGCACTGAATCACCCACCTTGTTGCTCAAACCATTACGGGTAAAACTAATCACCGCCGCTAAATCACTGGCATTCAACATGGCGCCAAATGATGGCATCATACCGCGGCCATTCAGTACGATTGAAACTTCACCGTCCAAGGGTCCGGTAACAACTGAACTGCCCGCCAAGGCAGGAAAAGTCCCCGGCACCCCTTGTCCATCAGCCATATGACAAGAAGCACAATTCGCTTGATAAACCTCAGACCCTTTAGCAATCAATTCCGCCTGTGACCATTGCCGGTCTGCTGAACTAGCCTCCGCTAAAGCCTGTGCTTTTTTCTCTTCTAGCCATTGCTCATACTCGGCCTGCTCCTTCGCAATCACTACAATAGGCATATAACCGTGGTCTTTACCGCAAAGCTCTGCACACTGGCCGCGATAAATCCCCGGCTTTTCAACCGAGACCCAAGCATCATTAATAAAACCCGGGATATTATCTTTTTTCCAGCCGAACTCCGGCACCCACCAGGAATGAATAACATCCGAGGCTGTCAATAAAAAGCGTATCTTTTTGTTAACCGGAAGGACTAAAGGGTTGTCAACATTCAACAAATAATTGTCAACATCCGCTGCCTCAACACCAGAACCCAGCTGTCTAGCTTGATTACTTTCAGCATCTAAGCTACTAAAAAAGTGAACACCGCTGTCTAAGTAGTCGTATTCCCACTTCCATTGCCAGCCGGTAATCTTAATGGTTATGTCAGGTTCACTGACATCATCCATCTGCATCATCGTCTTCGTTGCCGGGATTGCCATTACCACCAAAATAATGGTGGGAATCACCGTCCACAACAGTTCAATTTTAGCATTATCGTGAAACTGTTCGGCTTGATGCCCCACAGACTTACGGTGATAATAAATCGAATAAAACATCACGCCAAAAACAAGAACACCAATCGCTACACAGATCCATAAGATCAACATATGCAGATCATATACATCGTTACTGATCCGAGTGACGCCCTTCGGCATATTCAATGCATACTCTGCATTCGCCTCCCCTAAGCCCAAAAGCATCAAGAACAGGTACGCAAAAATTTGCTTTGTTTTTTTCACGGAGGAATCTCCCAACATAATCTTAATCATCAATTTCCCAAAATAGCGGCCAGCCATTAAACGACAACCTACTTTACTAAAACCATCACGGATTGAGTCATAATCCAAAATTAACTCAATCACCTTAACAACAACTACTTATTTTGACTTACTAGCCAGATAAAACCGAACCATTTTACTGCATCACAATGATTTTATCAAAAAAAACACCTATAAACTCTTCCAAACTAGAAAACATAGCACTAACCACGCTTATCAATCCTGTGGATATTCAATAATAAAACCCCTATTTCATTATTAAAGTAACGCTACCACTGAATTCCCTTGGCTAATACTGAAAAATTCATCGTTTTATCGTACGGTATAATGCCCAATAACGGCGCCGTAATAAATCGCCTTATTGTTGCAATATTTTCTGTCGACGCTACCATTTCTGGCTCTACACAATTGGCAATCCAACCCACACAAGGCAATCCCGACGCACAAATCGCATCAAAGGTTAAGCGGGCATAATTTATACCCCCTAATTGAATACCCACCACCAAAATAATCGGCAAGGCTAAAACCTTGGCTAAGGTAGCCACATCAGCAGAATCGCTTAAGGGTGCATACCAACCTCCCACGCCTTCGACGAATACGATATCCGACGCACCTGCCAGCGCTGCATAGTTAGCCGTAATAACTGAAAAATCAATGACTCGATTAGTTTCTTTTGCCGCAATATGCGGTGAAACAGCAGGTTCAAAAGCATAGGGGTTTATTAATTCATACGGTAATGAGTGACTGCTCTTTGATTGTAAAACCAGAGCATCCTGATTTCGCAATTGTCCTGAATAACGAGTACACCCTGATGCAACTGGCTTAAATCCCGATACAATCTTCCCTTGATTTTGAAAATAATGCATTAACACAACCGTACTGATAGTTTTACCAACATCGGTTCCTGTCCCGGTCACAAAGAAACCTTGGCCAACTGCGCTCATCCCCTATGCCTCAAGCGTGACGACGATTTTCGAGCGGTCACATTAATAACCTCAAAAGTCGCTAAAACACCCTCTACTTGTGATGCTAATCTCGCATACGCTGAAATAACGGCTTGCAACTGCTGTTTCCCGGTTAAACCACGGGATCGCCCTTGATTAACATTATGTGCGCCGACCCCTTTTAATTCGCGCATCAACGCAATCACATCAGGATAGTGCGGTTGATAGCGTGTTGTCGTTATCTCAATGTTTGTAAATCCTGCCGTTACCAATAAATTTTCTATTCTTTCCTTACTCATAAATAAATTGACATGGGAATAGTTATCAACACTTGCCCACGCTGCCCGCAACTCTGACAACGTAGCTTCCCCAAATGTAGAAAAGCAGAGTTGTCCCTCTGTTTTTAAAATGCGATAGGCCTGGGTAAAAACAGCCCATAAATTCTGACACCACTGCAGTGCTAAATTTGAAACAATCGCATCTAACGAACCAGATCGCAGCGGCAACACTTCTGCATCACCCGAAAAATAAAACAACCCCGACTTAGCCCCCAAGCCTTGCCTTGCCGTTGTTAACATGGGCATCGCCATATCCATTGCTAAAACCGTTGAACTGAGTGGTAATATTTTTTCCGTGAAATACCCGGTTCCACAGCCTATATCAAGGATACTCCCCTGACCGGTAAAATCAGCCGAAAACCGATCAAATAACACATCAGCCACCTGACGTTGTAAAAGTGCATACTGGTGGTAATGATGCGCAGCGTTACCAAAAGAGAATTGAACCGCGCGCTTATCAAGTTTAAGGTCATTTTCAACTACCATAATCAACTGACTTCTTTTAAAAATTTTTTAAATTGCGCAATAACCTGAGACTCATGGGTCAGAAAAGGCAAATGACCTGCCCCCCCTACAATCGAATAACTGATCCTGGCTGAGCCATCATCAATTGCCTGTGCCAGCGCAATGGGTACAATGGGGTCTTGATCGCCGAGCAGTAGTAAATGTGGCACTGCCAGATGCGCGAGTACTGAACGCTGATCAACGGTTCTCAATACCTCTAACCCTGCCATCAACGTAGCTTGATCCGAATCCGGACGCTCTTTTAGTTGCCTATTCAAAGCAGACAAAACTGCGCGATAACCCTCACAACCACGCACCTGAAGCGCCATAAATCGCGTTATCGTTCGTTTCATATCCAATTCTGCATTGTCGATGAAACGCTCTAAATCAGGTACGGCCATTCCCGGCCAAATTCCTGACTGTGCAAAACATGGATTACCGGCCATAAGAACAACAGAAGAGACCTTTGCCGGGAAATTCCTGACCAATTCCAACACCACATTAGCCCCCAAAGACCAACCTACCCAACATGCGGACTTAACCGGTATCTGCTGCGCTAATTGACGCGCAACGGCTGATAACGTAAAAGGCGTTATCGGATCACTGTTGCCATGCCCGGGTAAATCAACACAAATAACTTGAAAATCGTCACTTAATTGCTGAGCAAATTTACGCCATATGCCGCCATGCATGCCCCAGCCATGAACCAAAATCACAGGCGGGCCTGCGCCGTAACTTTCCACATACAACTGACTCAAGACAACTGGCCCCATGCTTTATCCAAAACACACAGCAACCGATCAACATGATGAGCCTCATGTAGCGCTGAGAAAGTAATCCGTAATCGTGCCCCTCCCAAGGGTACCGTGGGAGGACGAATAGCACTCACCCAAATATTTTCGGCTAACAGAGCATCGCTCAACCGCATTGCCTGGTGACTATCTCCCACTAAAACCGGCTGTATCGCGGTTGTAGAATCAGTCAACGGCAGCCCCAATTGCCGGGCTCCACTGCGAAATTGCTGAATTCGATCCTGTAGTCTTTCCCGCCGCCAATCGTCGTTAACCAAGAGCTGAAGACTGACTAAAGTCGCTGCCGCAAGGGCTGGTGGTAAAGCCGTTGTATAAATATAACTGCGAGCCTTTTGAATAACCGTTTCAATTAATGATTCTGACCCTGCCACAAAAGCTCCCGCGGTACCAAAACTTTTCCCTAAGGTCCCAATCAACACCGGCACATCCTCTTGCGACAAATGATAATGCTCGACAACACCCTGACCTTGAGCACCCAAAACACCCAACCCATGCGCATCATCAACCATGACCCAAGCGGCTTGGTGCTGAGCCACTCTGACTAATTCTGGCAACGGCGCAAGATCACCATCCATACTAAAGACGCCGTCTGTGACTACCAGTTTTCTGACCCCTGAACTCGCTGCTAAGAAGCGCTGTAAATGCGTGGGATCACCGTGATGATAACGCTTGAAACGCGCTCCGGATAAGCGTGCGCCATCCAATAACGAAGCATGATTCAGTCGATCTTCAAAGATCGCATCGCCGGCACCCACCAAGGCACCGATACAACCAATATTTGCCATGTATCCGGTAGAAAACAAGACAGCACGATCACGCCCTGTAAATTCAGCTAATGCGTGCTCTAGTTGCTGATGAACACGACTATGCCCGCAAACCAGATGCGCTGAACCACTGCCTACACCGTACTGAGCAGCACCGGCACTCAAAGCGGCGACCACGGCACTATGATTCGCTAACCCTAAATAATCATTGCTGCAAAAATTAACCACACGCTGGCCGTCAACAGTCAACGCGACCCCCTGTGCGGAATTGATAATCCGCCGACTCCGATACAACCCTGCTTGACGCTGCGCGTTTAGCTGATCGACTAAATCAAATGCAGTCATACCACATTAATGCTGAATCGCTCCTGTTCGAACCCCTAAGCGCTGAAATAACCTTTGATCACTGTCGGTCACCGGATTATCTGTCGTTAATAATTTCTCACCATAAAAAATTGAATTAGCTCCGGATAAGAAACACAAGGCCTGCATTTCATCGGTCATTTCCGTGCGTCCTGCTGACAGCCGAACACGCGACTTGGGCATCAGAATTCTTGCCACCGCAATGGTGCGAACAAAAATCAACGGGTCTAGCAATTCTGACCCCATCATCGGCGTTCCTTCCACTTGCACTAACATATTAATGGGTACACTTTCTGGGTGCTGCGGTAAGTTAGCAAGCTCTATGAGTAGTTTCGCGCGATCGGCATCCGACTCGCCCATTCCCACGATACCACCACAACAAACATTTAAACCCGCCTCACGAACTCGCTGCAGCGTATCTAACCGATCTTGATACGTACGCGTTGTAATCACTTCGGAATAATATTCCTCAGAAGTATCTAAATTATGATTGTAATAATCTAACCCACCCGCCTTCAGCGTTGCGGTCTGCTCATCGGTTAGCATCCCCAACGTAACACATGTTTCCATGCCTAATGCTTTAACCCCCTGAACCATTTCAACAACCCGGGCAACATCCTTATCCTTAGGACGACGCCAAGCAGCACCCATACAAAAACGACTGGCACCTTGTTCCTTCGCTTTTTGAGCCGAAGCCAATACCTGCTCAATAGGCATTAATGCTTCTGATTCAACTTCGGTGTCATAACGAACACTTTGAGGACAATAAGCACAATCTTCAGAACATGACCCTGTTTTTATACTCAACAGACTACTGACTTGAATCTCATTCGGATCAAAATGTTGCCGATGCATCGTTTGAGCCTGATACAACAAGTCATTAAAAGGTTTATTAAAAAGCGCTTGAACCTCTGCTAACTGCCAATCATGGCGTAAATCAACCTCGACAGGCGCTGCTGTCGCGCTAACCAAATCTAAAGACATTTTTTCTCCCCAAAAAATAACTATCAACCATACTTAAAAAAACAGACTCATCGCATTAGTCAACCTAAAAAAAACAAATGGTCAACAACTGGATTAATATTATACAGGAATATTGCTTACCGCCCACCTGCCTTTTCTGCAATGAACCCAGTCACAACCCGCGAGACCTGTGTTCATTTTGCGAAAAAGCATTACCGCGAAATAAAGATTGTTGCATCCACTGCGGGCAACCGATGACGCTTGCAAATAACCCATCGATCTGCGGACAATGCCTGACAAACCCACCCTATTTTGACAGTACACTGGCACCTTTTCGCTATCAAAGAACCGTCCGTTACGCCATCCAATCATTCAAATATCACAACAATTACAATTTTGCACGGTTATTGGGGGAATTGCTCGCCAATGAAATAGCAACTGAGAAGACTTTACCCCAACGACTCATTCCCGTTCCACTTCATGCTTCTCGTTACCGTGAACGCGGCTTTAATCAGGCCTTTGAAATAGCTAAAATAATAAGTCAACACCATAAAATACCTGTCGACAACTGCAGCCTACAACGGAGGCGACCCACAGATTATCAAAGCCATCTAAAGGCCAAATCACGCTCTCAAAACATAAAAAATGCTTTCTTGCTCAGCCAAAAAATAACAGTGCCACACGTTGCTATTATCGACGATGTTATGACGACCGGAAATACAGTTAATGAATTGGCCAGAATGCTAAAAACCGCCGGCGTGCAAAATGTAGACGTTTGGGTCTGTGCCAGAGCATAAAAAATCGTTTAAAAAAGCTGTCGTTTTGTGCCCGTTATACCTCAAAAACACAGTCGACTCGAAAAACCAATGCAATCAAGGCGCATAACCTTTTGAATTATTTTCAACCCATCGCGATTGCTGAGACGCTAACTGCTCTTTCTTCCAAAAGGGCGCTTTTGACTTGAGCGCCTCCATAATAAAACGACACGCGTCAAAAGCATCGCCTCGATGAGACGTTTCTACGACCACTAAAACAATCGGGTCTCCCGGGGAAATATCACCGACCCGATGGACAACCAATACATTAAGAACGACCCACCGTTCAAGGGCCTCAGTCACGATCATCTCTAACTGCCTTTCTGTCATACCCGGATAGTATTCCAAAGACATACTAACCACTGAATCCCCGTCATTAAAGTCACGCATAGTACCTATAAAAATCGACGTTGCCCCGACGGCCCCAGCAAACTCTGCCTGCTGTTTCTGAAACCGTTTAACTTCCCCAAAAGGCTCAAAAGCTTCTGCTGATAACTTAATAATCACATCAACCCCCAGTTACCGGGGGGAAAAAAGCAACCTCATCGCCGTCTGTTATTTCTGCCGTTTGATCAACATAAGCCATATTCACCGCCACCAAGATATTATCCGGCAAAGTGATCTGACCGGTTGCTTGAGACCAAACTTGCTGCACCGTCAACGACTCAGCACCGGACAATTCAACACCATCACAACCAAGCGACTCCTTTAAACTAGCAAAATAACGTACCTTAATCGACATAGTCAGCCACTTAAACTAAAAAATAATAGATAATAAACAGTATATCTGACATGCGAGATCATCATGACCCTTTTAACACATTTCAACCAAACCGGTGACGCTCATATGGTAGATGTCGGCCAAAAAGAAATCACCGAGCGAATAGCTATTTGCAGCGGCCATATTGAGATGCTTCCCGAAACACTCGCTCTGATCATTAACGGCACGCATAAAAAAGGAGACGTCCTGAGTATTGCCCGTATTGCCGGAATTATGGCCAGCAAAAAAACAGCCGACCTTATTCCTTTATGCCACCCCTTACCCATTACCCATGTTGACATTCATTTCCAAATTGAGACTGATAATAGTTGTGTTACCTGTACCTGCACAGTTAAAACCCAAGGTAAAACGGGCGTTGAAATAGAAGCCTTCACCGCCACGCAAATTGCACTACTAACCATCTACGATATGTGTAAAGCGGTCGATCGTGGCATGGTCATTCAGTCGGTTCAGTTAATGCAAAAATCCGGAGGAAAATCGGGACACTGGTCACACCAACCCAGTACCAAGTAAGCTCTTCATTATGGAATTCTTCTCAAACGCTATTGTTTCTGCCCTGCAACTTATTAGCAATTTTGACCCTGTTGTTTACCTCATTGCCTGGACATCGATAAAAATATCCGTCACGGCCTGCCTTCTGGCCGCCTCACTTGCAATCATCCTGGGCTGTTGGGCCGGCATCAAAACATTCCCCGGAAAAAGACTCTTAACGCAAATACTCAACACACTGATGGCCATGCCTACTGTTATGATCGGCCTTGTGTTATATGGTCTTTTAAGCCGACAAGGCCCTTTAGGTAGCTTGGGTCTTCTTTATAGCGAAACGGCCGTCATCTTAGGGGAAACCGTCTTAATACTCCCTATTATAATGAACCTCACGATGGTCGCTATTCATAGCGCTGACCCGTTATTACTCCCGACACTCAAGTCCCTCGGTGCAAATACCCGCCAACAAATACACCTGGTTCTGGTGGAGTTAAAATACCCAATTTTTGCCGCCATTGTGACCGGTTTTGGTCGAGCAATTGGCGAGGTTGGTGCCGCCATGATGTTGGGCGGCAATATCCAAGGAAGCACCCGAACCATGACAACTGCAATTGCATTAGAAACCAATAAAGGCGATTTCGAATTGGCTCTGGCCATTGGAATTCTGTTACTCCTTATCGCTTTTACCGCTAACTACTGTTTAAATTATATTCAACAAAAGTAACACCCTATGATTCAGGCTACGACAAGCCCGCCACCTAAAAAAACTACTTTTAAAACAGCCCATGTTAACCGTTAAACAAATCCCTGTTCTTAATGACAATTACATCTACTTAATCCACGACTCAGTCTCTGGGGAAACGGCGGTGGTAGATCCAGCCATCGCAGAACCGGTACAGAAAATACTTAGAGAAAGGAACTGGCAGTTAAGCTGTATTTTAAACACACACCATCACAGTGACCACGTCGGTGCCAACCTGACCTTAAAGAAACAAACCGGCTGCCAAATAATTGGCTCACACTACGACAAAAATCGAATTCCTGGCCTAGACCGCACCGTTTCCGAAGGGGATAGCGTATTTCTGGGGCGGCACAAAGCCTCCGTTATTGATACCCCCGGACATACCTTAGGGCATATTGTTTATTATTTTTCAGAAGACAATTTCTTATTTTGCGGCGACACCTTATTCTCAATGGGATGCGGCCGTTTATTTGAAGGCACTGCCATGCAAATGCACCATTCACTGAATAAGTTAGCAGCGCTACCCCTTACAACCCAGTTATTTTGCGCGCATGAATATACTCAGCAAAACGGACAATTTGCACAAACCCTTGAGCCGAACAACACTCAATTACACCAACGAATCACCGAAGTCGCTCAGCTGCGACAAAATAATATCGCCACGGTCCCCAGTACGCTTGCTCAAGAAAAAGCAACCAACCCCTTTCTTCGATCCCATTGCCCTGAATTAATCCATACCCTCGCAATGCACGAAAATAGTCGTGTGGAAATATTTACCGAGACTCGCCGACGCAAAGATCATTTCTAAGAACGCTTAATACAAAAAAAGGCTAAGACTGAGGCAAGTCTTTAAGCGCTGACTGCCCCTAATAATAGATTCGCAAAAAGCGCACCCAAACTGGCTTGCACGGCACCATCATTAACCATCTGATCATAAAAATAGCCACCCATTACAACAACCATTATCAATAAAAACCAACCTATTCTGGGAAAACCTTGCCGTGATGACGCAATCGTTGCTCCTTCAATCATCGCATTTACCGCCTTGAAACGACCATTCGCTTCTGCTTCCATTTGAAAGTGAATAACATCTCCGGAAAAGGGTCTGCGACTGGCAAACTGTATAGCGGTAATATGAATAAACACATCATCCCCCCCATGATCCGGTTTAATAAAACCAAAACCGTTCTTATCTTTCCATACGGCCAACTGACCGCTAATTATTTTCGCCATCTAAAAAATACCTTTTCCCTTTATGCTAAATCATCCAGAATTAATGACTACTTTTACGCCAGATATGTTTTTTAAGATCATAATGAAAAATAAAACCGGGTAATGCAAAGACAATGAACAAGCACAAGTTAGTCACATAAAACTCCCAGTCCTGATCGTACCAGACACCGGTCAACTTCCGCTCTAAACCGACAGCTAGCAACCCCACGACCCCATAAAGTAGTAACCATTCAAGCCAACGCAGCCAACCGTTCTTATTTCTGATACTAAAAACAACCAAGAACCGATCGCTTAACCAAGGAATATTAGCGGTGATAAATGCCACTAAAATAAATAATTGTGGTATTCCTTGCAAATCCATATCAATTTTTAGCCCGCATCAACGGGAACAACAAGACATCACGAATTGAAGGGGCATCAGCAAACAACATCACCAACCGATCAATACCAATCCCTTGCCCCGCTGTCGGCGGCAAACCATGTTCTAACGCTGTAATATAGTCCGCATCAAAATGCATCGCTTCATTATCTCCCGCCTCTTTTTCTTCGACTTGCTTTTGAAAGCGCTCTGCTTGGTCTTCGGCATCATTCAGCTCAGTAAAACCATTGGCAATTTCACGCCCGCCCACAAAAAATTCAAACCGGTCCGTGACTTCTGGATTATCATCATTTCGACGCGCCAAGGGTGACACCTCAACAGGATAAGCGGTAATGAACGTTGGATTCATCAGTTTATGCTCAACCGTTTTCTCAAAAATCTCAATTTGTATTTTTCCAAGACCGTAACTGTCTTTGACTGGAATACCTAATGCTTGTGCAACCTTCTGAGCACCTGATCGATGGTTTAACTCATCTATCGTTAACGCGGCGTTAAAATGCAATATCGACTCAACCACCGTCATCCGATCAAAAGGCTTACCAAAATCATAGTCCTCCCCTTGATAAGTGATCACCGTCTGACCCGTCACCATTTCAGCCAGACCGCGAAGCATTTCTTCGGTTAAATCCATCAGGTCTTGATATTCAGCATAAGCCTGATAAAACTCGAGCATCGTAAATTCAGGATTGTGACGCGACGACAGCCCTTCATTGCGAAAGTTTCGGTTAATTTCAAATACGCGCTCAAAGCCCCCAACCACGAGACGTTTAAGATACAACTCGGGTGCAACACGTAAAAACAACTCCATATCGAGCGCATTATGGTGTGTGATAAAAGGCCGTGCTGTTGCACCCCCCGGTATCGACTGCATCATCGGTGTCTCAACTTCCATAAATTGCCTTTCAATCAGGAATTGCCGGATATAACTGACAACCTGAGAGCGAATACTAAAGGTCTTACGAGACTCCTCACTCATAATTAAATCTAAGTAACGTTGGCGATATTTTATTTCCTGGTCGGCGATTCCGTGAAACTTCTCAGGTAATGGACGCAAGGCCTTAGTTAACAGTTGGATACTGTCTACTCGGACGCTGAGTTCTCCTGTTTTAGTTCTGAATAACACCCCTTCTGCACCAATGATGTCACCAATATCCCACTTCTTAAACTGTTCGTTATAGAAGCCTTCCTCTAGATTATCACGGGCCACATAAAGCTGTAGCTTGTCAGACATGTCCTGAATATGACAAAAACTAGCCTTACCCATGATTCGCCGCGTCATCACTCGGCCCGCCACTTTAACGCGAATCGGGTGTTCGTCTAACGCCTCTTTACTGCTTGCTTCATACGCTGTAAATAACTCAGAAGCAATCACTGTGCGTCGAAAACTAGTTGGAAAAGCGAGTCCCTTTTCACGCAAGTCTTGTAATTTTGCACGCCTTTGCGCGATCTGCTCTTGTTCTTCTAACTGTATCTCTGACATCTTCTTTAACTCTATTTTGATTCCCAATTGATCAAATAAAAGCCCTATCGATCAAGGATAAAAACATACATAGGTCTTAAATTAGCTACGCGACCTACACCCCTTACTTTTTCTAATTAAACACCCGCCTTTAAACTGGCTTCAATAAACTGATCCAAATCACCGTCTAACACAGCCTGCGTATTACCGGTTTCTACATTGGTTCGTAAATCTTTAATACGCGACTGATCTAAAACATAGGACCGTATTTGACTGCCCCAGCCAATATCTGACTTGGTTAATTCCAACGCCTGCTGCTCCTCACTGCGTTTTAACATTTCCATCTCATACAACTTCGCTTTCAATTGTTTCATGGCCGTATCTTTGTTGGCATGCTGTGACCGACCGTTCTGGCACTGAACAACAATGCCGCTGGAATGATGGGTAATCCTAACGGCCGACTCAGTTTTGTTAACATGTTGACCGCCTGCACCGCTAGCACGATAAACATCAATACGAATATCAGCTGGATTCACCTCAATCTCAATATCATCATCAATTTCCGGTGACACAAAAACGGCAGCAAAGGAGGTATGGCGACGATTCCCGGAATCAAAAGGTGATTTTCGAACCAACCGGTGCACCCCTATTTCCGTGCGTAACCAACCAAAAGCATAATCCCCTTCAAATTTCACAGTTGCACTTTTAATCCCAGCAACATCACCGGCTGAAACTTCCATCAGTTCAGTTTTAAACCCTTTCCGCTCACCCCACCGTAAAAACATGCGCAATAGAATTTCCGCCCAATCTTGCGCCTCTGTTCCACCTGAACCAGACTGAATATCTAAAAATGCATTATTAGCATCCATTTGTCCTGAAAACATGCGGCGAAACTCTAACCCCACCACTTTTTCTTCAAAACCATCCACGTCATCACACACCTCAGCCAGGGTCTCGGCATCGTCCTCCTCAACGGCTAAGGCTAATAACTCTTCGGCATCTTTTAGACCTGAATCCATACCGTCAAGGGTACCGACCACCGTTTCTAATAAGCCTCGCTCTTTTCCCAGCGCCTGAGCCTGTTCCGGATTATTCCAAATGGCAGGATCTTCTAATTCCCTTAAAACCTCAACTAAACGCTCACTCTTAGTTTCATAGTCAAAGATACCCCCTAAGCGTAAGACACCGGTTCTTTAAATCATTTATTTTATTAACAATCGGATTAATTTCCAACATAACTATCTCTTTAACCGCAGCATCAATTATTTTTAAATTCTGGTAAAAGCCTTAATCCCAGCGCGGATCACGCACTTGCACCATCCCATCTTCAATACGAATCGGAAAGCTTTCAATATCTTCATAAGCAGGTGCTGACTTAACCTGACCGGTTTTAATACAAAACCGCGCCCCATGCCGTGGACAAATTATCTCATCACCTTCAACCTGACCACTTGCAATATCGCCCCCATCATGGGTACAAACATCCTCCAAGGCATAACATTGATCTGCTAATTTAAAAACCACAACATCAGTGCCGTCAACATCAACAACCATGTGTTCGTTATCAGCTAAAGACTTATCTGCAACAACGTTAACCCAGTCACTCATACTATTGCCTTCCACTTATTCCGTTGATATTGACTCTAGCCCTTCATTCTTTAATGCCGTATCTAAGGTATGCCAGGCTAAGGTAGCGCACTTTACGCGAGCGGGATAACCCTTTACACCTGCCAAAACAGCCAACTTACCCACAGCCTCCATATCAACTTCACCTTCGGTGGTTGTCATCTTATGAAATTGGCTAAATAACGCTTCGGCTTCACTTTCAGTTTTACCCTTAATAATCTCAGTCATCAAGGAAACGGAAGCTGTCGATATCGCACAGCCTGAACCTTGAAAACTAGCATCTTCAATGACACCACTAACAATATCCAAATAAAGCGTTAACCGGTCACCACACAAGGGATTAAAACCTTCAACTTCACGCGAGGCATTTTCTATAACACGGAAATTCCTTGGATTCCGGTTATGGTCAAAAATAACCTCCTGATAGAGATCTCGTAAATCTTCAAACATAAAACAACCTACTAAAAGAACTATTGGACTAAATAAAAAATACCGGGGCAGCGATAAATACCATTAACGAAATACTTTAATCAGCTCTTTCAATGTGCTGACCAGTATATCTACTTCTTGCTCGGTATTATACATTGCAAAAGAAGCCCGCGCTGTTGCAGGGACCTGATAAAAATCCATCACCGGCATCGCACAATGATGACCTGCCCGAATAGCAATTCCAACGGAATCTAACAATGTACCGATATCATGGGGATGAATACCGTCTAAAACAAAGGACAAAATAGCCCCTTTATGAGCTGCTTCACCGATTACCCTTAACCCCGCTATCTGATTGACTTGCTCCGTTGCATAACACAACAAGCTGTCTTCATAGGCTGCGATATTATCCAAACCAATACCGGTGACATAATCAATGGCTGCACCCAAGCCAATGACATCGGCAATAGCAGGGGTTCCTGCCTCAAATTTATAAGGCAAGTCATTATACTCAGTTTCTTGAAAAGAGACTTTCCTTATCATGTCGCCACCGCCTTGATAAGGTGGCATTGCTTCCAGTAGCGCCTGTTTCCCATACAACACACCAATACCGGCTGGCCCGTATAATTTATGCCCTGAGAAAACATAAAAATCACAATCCAATGCGCGAACATCAGTCGTCATATGTGGCGCTGACTGCGCACCGTCTAAAACAACCGGTATATTATACCTATGCGCCGTTTTAATCATCTCTGCAACCGGGTTAACCGTCCCTAAAGCATTCGACATATGTGCAATCGAGACCAATCGCGTTTTGGAATTAAATAGTGATTTATAATCATCTAATATTAACTCCCCCCGCTCCGTCATTGGCACAACCCGTAAGCGCGCCCCTGTTTGCTGACACAATATCTGCCACGGTACAATATTAGCGTGATGCTCCATCATGGTAATAATAATCTCGTCGTCTTGACCGATAGTAGAGCGCCCATAGCTTTGCGCTATAAGGTTAATACCTTCCGTTGCCCCGCGTACAAAGATAATTTCTTTGATACTCTCCGCATTTAAGAAAGCCCTCACTTTTTCACGAGCACCCTCAAAGCAATCAGTCGAACGCTGACTCAATGTATGTACACCGCGGTGGATATTGGCATAATCAAAGCGGTAGTTATTACTGATTGCATCAATAACCGAATTTGGCTTTTGACTACTTGCCGCATTATCTAAATAAATTAAAGGCTTTCCACGAATTTGCTGTGCAAGAACCGGGAAGTCATTACGAATACTAAGCACATCCAATGCACTCATAACCATTCCTGCTCAATGCTACCTTGTGGAAACTTTTGCAGCAACAACGCCAAAATATATTTTTTAAAGCTACTAACTTTAATCTTATCGACCATTTCATTTGCAAAAGCAAAGGTCAGCATATCTCGAGCATCCTCTTCTGAAACAGAACGTGACTGTAAATAAAAAATAGATGCGTCTTCTAATTGCCCCACAGTCACGCCATGCGCACATTTCACGTCATCTGCATAAATGATTAACTGCGGTTTGGTATCAATCTCAGCATTATCCGATAACAATAAGTTATGGTTGTGCATTTCCGAATCAATTTTTTGTGCACCTTCAAACACCTCAACACAGCCCTGAAATACCCCTCGAGCCCGACCATCCAGAATACCCTTGAACAACTCACGACTTGAACCGTGTGCTTGCTGATGTTTTATCCAGGTATGATTATCAATATGCTGACGACCACCAGCAACAAACAAGCCATTCAGGTCACACGACGAGGCAAAACCTAAAGAGGTATGAAGTTCATTACGCGCAATCAAAGCACCAAAAGAAAAATCTAAATAATTAAAAGTTGACTGCCTATCCTGTTGACTGTAGATGCCGCTAAAATGCAAAGCCTTACTGGCTTCATTCTGCAATTTGTAAAGCGTTAAATGTGCATTTTCTGCTACAAAAACTTCGCTTATTGAAGATGTTAAATAGGCCTGGTCCTGATTACCAAAATAGCTTTCAATCACCACCCCTTCAGCACCCGCTTCTGCAATAATAATATTCCGGGTAGCGGTAGCAACATTTTCCTGGCTAACGATATGAATAAGTTGCAACGGTTGCTTCATTTTTACATTCTGAGCAATCGACACAAACAAACCCTCAGAAAACCAAGCGGTATTGTAATGAATAAAACCATGGCCCTCTTTTTCAACCGCCTTCCCTAAGTAGCTTGCAACTTTTTCCGGACACTCCGTTAACGCATCAGATAAAGCCATGACGGTTATGTCTTCAGGTAAGCCTTCTAACTGTGATAATGTTTTAGAAAAATGACCATCGACAATGACCACCTGCCAACAATCAGGTATCAGGTAGCTAGCTAGCGCTTCGGGCGCTGACGTGGCAACTGTTTTAGCGACAGCTGACTGGAATGATTTTTTTATTAGAGGGGTTACATTAGTATAACGCCAGTCCTCTTCTTGTATCGTTGGAAAACCGTGCGTTGAAAACTGTACCCAACTCTGCTGACGAAGCTGTTCTAACCAAGCCAGTCCCTGACCCGGCAATGTCGATTGAATCTCAGGATACTCTTCGACATATTTTTCCAATGACCCTGCCGTAATCGCCATTACGCTACCTGCCCAATCCAGCCATATCCTTTTTGCTCTAACTCTAATGCCAGTTCGGGCCCGCCGGTCTTAACAATTCGCCCATCGGCTAACACATGAACCACATCCGGTGTTATATAATCCAATAATCGTTGATAATGGGTAATCATTAAAAATGACCGATTTTCAGATCGCAGGGAATTCACCCCCGCCGCCACTATTTGCAAGGCATCAATATCAAGCCCGGAATCGGTTTCATCGAGAATACACATCTTCGGCTCCATCACTGCCATCTGAAGAATTTCATTGCGCTTTTTCTCGCCACCAGAAAAACCTTGGTTAACGGCCCGGTACAAAAATTTCTCATCCATACCCAGCAATCTAATCTTTTCTTTTACCCGTGTTAAAAAATCCAACGCATCGACTTCACTCAGCCCCCGATGCTTACGAATAGCATTTAACGCTGCCTTTAATAAATAAATATTACTAACGCCGGGTATTTCAACCGGGTACTGGAATGCCAAAAACAATCCTTCTCTTGCTCTTAGTTCAGGAGCCATCTCTGCTAAATCTTGCCCTTCTATTGCAATACTCCCACCGGTAATTGTATAACCCTCTTTACCTGCTAAAACATGCGACAAGGTACTTTTCCCAGATCCATTAGGCCCCATAATGGCATGAACCTCACCGGGTTTAATTTCAAGACTAATACCCTTCAAAATAGGTTTATCTCCAACATTAACCTGTAGATCTTTTATACTGAGCATATAATTACCTTTATCGTATTTAACTAAATTAATTTTTAACCAACTAATTTATTGGCATTTTTAAAACCGCCCATCAAAAAGGGCGTTTATTAAAACCTGTTGCTAACCTACCGAGCCTTCAAGACTAATCCCTAAAAGCGCTTGTGCTTCTACTGCGAACTCCATCGGTAATTCCTTAAAAACTTCTTTACAGAAACCATTCACAATCATTGAAACTGCATCTTCTTGAGACATCCCGCGCTGCTGACAAAAGAACAACTGATCTTCACTAATCTTTGAAGTCGTCGCCTCGTGCTCTACCTGTGCCGAAGGTTGTTTAACCTCCACATAAGGAAATGTATGCGCCCCGCAACGATCACCCACCAACAGTGAGTCACACTGGGTATAATTTCGAGCATTCTCTGCGCTTTTCAATACCTTTACCAACCCCCGATATGAATTCTGCGCCTTACCGGCTGAAATACCTTTTGAAATAATCGTACTCCGGGTGTTTTTACCCACGTGTATCATTTTTGTACCGGTATCGGCTTGTTGATAATTATTTGTTAATGCCACCGAATAAAATTCACCCACCGAATTATCGCCCGTTAAAATACAACTGGGATACTTCCAGGTGATCGCAGAGCCCGTTTCAACTTGCGTCCACGACACTTTTGAATTTTCCCCTCGACAATCTGCCCGCTTGGTTACAAAGTTATAAATACCCCCTTTACCTTCTTTATCACCGGGATACCAATTCTGTACTGTTGAATATTTTATTTGTGCATTATCCAAAGCAACCAATTCAACAACTGCCGCATGTAACTGGTTCTCATCGCGCATCGGTGCCGTACAACCCTCAAGATAACTAACATGACTACTCTCGTCAGCAATAATCAATGTTCGTTCGAACTGCCCCGTATTAGCAGCATTAATCCTGAAATAAGTGGATAATTCCATCGGACAGCGGACACCTTTAGGAATATAGACAAATGAGCCATCCGTAAAAACGGCTGAATTCAAGGCGGCATAAAAATTATCTTGTTGTGGAACCACCGAGCCTAAGTATTGTTTTATTAATTCAGGATATTCTTGAATTGCCTCAGATATCGGGCAAAAAATAACACCCACTTCTTTTAGTTTTCCCTTAAACGTTGTCGCAACCGAAACACTATCAAAAACCGCATCAACAGCCACGCCGGCAAGCCGCTCTTGTTCCTCTAACGGTATACCCAATTTTTTATAGGTATCTAATAACTCGGGATCAACCTCATCAAGACTTTTTAATTTATCTTTCTGCTTAGGTGCCGAATAATAACTTATCTGTTGATAATCTATCGGGTCAATGTTAACAAATGCCCATTCCGGCGGCGTCATAGTCAACCAATGCCGGTAAGCCTTTAAACGCCATTCCAACATAAAAGAAGGTTCATTTTTTTTAGCCGATAAGGCCTTGATAACATCCTCGTCTAAGCCCGGCAAGAAAGTATCTGACTCCAAGTTGGTTACAAAACCCTTGTCATATTCCTTACCAATTAATTGTTCTATTTCTTTTGTACTTGACGACATTTATCTCTCCACCGCTAACAGTTTAAACCTTGCATTGAAACTTGAATTTCTTTTGGACTATGCCTTTGAGAAACCATCATGTCAGCTAATGTAATAGACTCTAAAACATCAACGATCGCTCGATTAATAACACCCCAATTACCTTTAATCTCACAAGCAAGGGCTTGCTCACAATGATGTGTTTGTGAACTGCACTGGGTAATTGCCACGGGCCCTTCCAACGCACTAATAACCCTTGCCACCGTTATACTCTCAGGCGCTTGCGCTAATTGATAACCCCCTTTAGAGCCTCTTATGGCATAGACCAATCCCTCTTTTGACAACACTTTCAAAACCTTACTCACTGTTGGCAAATGAATAGCCGTCACTTCTGACAATTCCATCGCGGTGTGTAACTGGCCATTTGTTTTAGCCATATACGTCAACAGCACCGTGGCATAATCAGTTAATTTACTCAATCGCAGCATACTGACCTCATTAATACTGGACTATATTAGTCCTATATTGGATTAAAAAAATTCCGGATCCTTGTGATAATCCGGAATTCCTATTTATAAATGGTGCCCGAGGCCGGACTTGAACCGGCACGACTTACGCCACTACCCCCTCAAGATAGCGTGTCTACCAATTCCACCACCCGGGCTTAAGTAAACTAGGCTTAGCTAAACAACTTGACTAACCGATGCAACCGATCCTAATTAACTTCAACCGGTAGGTCATCTGTTGCACCGCCACTATTGTCAGATTCAACACTCGTTGCTTGTGAATCCTCACCATCAACTTCCGAATCCAAAACAAAAGGCATATCATCCGGGATAATAGCCGGCATATCCGCAGAAACGTCCGACTCTGTAGCAGACTCCAAGCTTTCCGATTCTTCACTGGAGATGGTAATATCATCCATAAGATCGGTTACTTCGCCTTTATAACCACTTAAAAAAGCTAATGCTAAACTGGTAGAAAAAAAGACAACAGCACAAATAGCCGTCGTTCTTGATAAAAAGGATGTTGCTCCGCTGGCCCCGAACAATGAGCCAGAAGCACCGCCACCGCCACCGCCAAAAGCAGCTCCAGCATCAGCTCCCTTGCCTTGCTGCAACATCACCAGAACAATAATCATCAAACTGATGACTACATGGGTAATAATTAATATCTGATCCATAGGAAGGTAATCTTTCTAAATTATTTTGTTGATTGATAAATCGATAGGAAGGCCTTGCCGTCAAGTGAGGCGCCGCCAATAAGGCCGCCATCAATATCAGGCATTGCAAATAACGCAACTGCATTATCTGGCTTCACACTACCACCGTATAAAATTTGCATATTTTCAGCAATACCAGCATCTAACTGAGCTAACTTATTGCGAATATACGCATGAACTTCTTGCGCTTGATCATCTGTTGCCACTTTTCCAGTTCCAATCGCCCAAACGGGTTCATAGGCAATCACTGCTTTTGCAAACGTCTCAATACCTGCCAAATCAATAACCGCATCCAACTGTTGATCAATAACACTAAATGTTTCGTTACTTTCTCTTTCTTCCAGCGTCTCACCCACACATAAAATAGGCGTAATACCTTCTGAAAGTGATTGGCTATAGCGACGAGCAACTGACTCGTTAGAGTCGTTATAATAACTTCTTCTTTCTGAGTGCCCAACAATAGCAAAACGGCAATCAAAATCATTGAGCATCTTAGCTGATATTTCACCGGTATAAGCTCCGGATTCATGCTCGGCTACATTCTGAGCACCTAACACAATAGGGCTATCAGCCAACAACTGCCCTACTTCGCTAAAGTAAACTGATGGCACACAAATAGCTATCTCAGCACCATTGTCTTCAAAATCCGCCTGTATAGCGGCTACTAAATCCGCCGCATCCGAACGAACCCCATTCATTTTCCAATTTCCAACAACAAGAGCTTTACGCATTTTCACCCATCCAAAAACTAAACGGTGCAGTTTAACTGTTATTATATATCAAATCAAGCAGATAACACCTCTTTAACCGTATTAGCCAAAGCGTTCGCACTGTCACTGACCACCCTCACATCTTTACCTTCCACCATGACACGTACTAACGGCTCAGTTCCAGATGTTCGCAATAAAACGCGCCCATCTCCCCCTAACTCCATCTCTACCGCTTTCTTCTTTTCTTGTATCGTTGCATTCACATTAAGATCAATGGAACCTGAAAGCTTTACATTAATCAATGTCTGTGGATACTTCTCCATTCCCTGCTTAAGTTCATGCAAGGTTTTCCCGGTTCTCTTTATTTCCTCTATAATCTGCAACGCCGCAACAATCCCATCTCCCGTCGTTGTTTTATCCAAACAAATGATATGCCCCGAACCTTCACCCCCTAGCATACCCCCATGCGCCGACAGCATCTCCATAACATAGCGATCACCCACCTTAGCCCGTAAAAAATCAATACCGAGACCCGCTAAAGCATGCTCCATACCCAAATTAGTCATTAACGTTCCCACAACAGGACCTTTCAATTGCTTTTGCTCATGCCGTGACCGAGCAATGATAAATAATAACTCATCACCGTCAACAACTGCACCGGTATGATCAACCATAATTAATCGATCACCATCGCCGTCTAAGGCAATACCAAAATCAGCACGATACTCTAAAACTTTGGCGCTTAAGTTTTGAGGTGCCGTGGCACCGCATTCATCATTGATATTAATACCATCGGGTGCATCGGCTAAAGCCATTACTTCAGCTCCTACCTCACTAAACACGTGCGGTGCAACATGGTACGTTGCACCCTGCGCACAATCGACAACAATTCGCATCCCTTTAAAATCCACACCCGGCGAGATAGTCCCTTTACAAAATTCGATATAGCGCCCTGCAGCATCAACGATACGCCGCGCCTTACCCAACTGCGCCGAGTCAACAGTTGTCATCGGGTTTTCTAAAAATGCCTCTATTCTGCGCTCAACATCATCTTTTAATTTAATTCCTTCAGTAGAAAATAATTTTATGCCATTATCGTAATATGGATTATGAGATGCACTAATAACAATCCCTGCCTGAGCCCTAAATGTCCGCGTCAAATACGCAATCGCCGGTGTTGGCATCGGACCGATCAAGCGCGTATCAACACCTGCCGCTGTCAACCCCGCTTCAAGCGCCGATTCAAACATATACCCTGATATCCGGGTATCCTTACCCACCAAAACCATGTTCTTTCCTTCTCCAGAAAAAACCTTACCAATAGCCCATCCTAATTTGAGCATAAATTCTGCCGTAATAGGTGCTACACCAACTCGGCCACGAATACCATCAGTACCAAAATATCTTTTCTTACTTGCCATAAAACATCCTTATTTTGCATCACCCATTAACGGAACAACTCCCCAAAAACAATCATTATCACTCACTGACCTGCGCTTTATTAAATGGCTTATAAAAAAAGGGAAAGTCCAAGACTTTCCCTTTTTTCACCGTTCAAATTATCTTATTAATGCTGCTCAGCAGCCCCCTCAACAGGTGGCTCGACATCCTGATCATTCTTGTCATTAGCCGCCTTCACATCTCCTTTTGGCGGCTTCGCATCATTACCCCAGCCCTGGGGCTCACGCACCGGTGTTTTGCGCTCCAGTAAATCATCCAGTTGATATTTATCGATGGTTTCATAAGTCATCAACGCATCCGCCATCGCATGTAAAATATCTTCATTCTCTTTCAGAATTTTCTCAGCACGCTGATAATTACGATCAATAACCGCTCGAACTTCTGCATCAATAGCCTGCGAAGTACTCTCTGAAACCGATTTGGTTTGCGTAACCGAACGACCTAAAAAGACTTCACCTTGCTCTTCACCGTAGGCTAAAGGCCCTAGTTTCTCAGACAAACCCCATTGTGTTACCATGCTCCGTGCCAGCTGAGTAGCCCGCTCAATATCGTTGGAAGCCCCTGTGGTGACACTCTCAGTACCAAAAATTAACTCCTCAGCTATACGACCGCCATATAAACTGGAAACTTGACTGTCTAATTTTCGCTTACTAGCACTGTAGGCATCTTTCTCCGGTAAAAACATCGTAACACCCAAAGCTCGACCCCGAGGCATAATACTCACCTTATAAACCGGATCATGCTCAGGACACAAACGACCCACAATAGCGTGACCAGCCTCATGATAAGCCGTCATCCGCTTGTCCTCTTTACTCATAACCATTGAGCGCTTCTCCGCCCCCATAATCAGCTTATCCTTCGCCTTCTCAAGTTCTACCATGCTCACTAAGCGTTTATTGGTGCGTGCCGCCGTCAATGCGGCTTCATTCACCAGATTAGCCAATTCAGCACCTGAAAAACCCGGAGTCCCTTGTGCAATGTACTTAACAATCACGTCATCTGCTTTCGGAACTTTACGCAAATGAACTTCTAAAATCTGCTCACGACCCTTGATGTCTGGCAAGCCTACGTTAACTTCACGATCAAAACGACCCGGCCGTAATAAGGCTTTATCTAATACATCCGGACGGTTGGTCGCGGCAATAACAATAATACCTTCGTGCCCGTCAAAACCATCCATTTCAACCAATAACTGGTTTAAGGTTTGTTCGCGTTCATCGTTGCCACCGCCTAAACCGGCACCCCGTTGACGACCGACCGCATCAATCTCATCAATAAAAATAATACACGGCGCATTTTTCTTCGCTTGCTCAAACATATCTCGAACACGGGAAGCACCCACACCGACAAACATTTCCACAAAATCTGAACCGGAAATAAGGAAAAAAGGTACCTTCGCTTCACCCGCAATCGCACGGGCTAACAAGGTCTTACCGGTTCCCGGCGGACCCACCATTAAGGCTCCCCGAGGAATCTTACCGCCTAATTTCTGATATTTTGGTGGATCGCGCAGAAAATCAACCATTTCGGCCACTTCTTCTTTTGCTTCCTCAACGCCGGCGACATCATCAAAGGTGACTTTAATTTGATCCGGCTCCAATCTCTTGGCTTTACTTTTACCCAGCCCCATGGTGCCACCTCGTCCTCCCCCCATTCCACCTTGGCGTAAAAAAAAGATCCAGACCGCAATTAACAGCAACATTGGGAACCAAGAAATAAAGATTTGCATCAGCATTGATTGCTCTTTGGGCGCATGCGCCTCAATCTCAACACCGTGCTCTAAAAGGTCATCAATCAAATGGGCATCATTGGGTGAAAACGTACGGAACTTTTCCCCCGAACGCATTTTTCCCTTGATCTTATTGTTATAAATACTAACGGTTTCAACCTGCCCATAATAAACTGCCTCAATGAACCGAGAATAGGACAGCGTAGAATCGTTTTGCTCTTTAGGAGCAAAACCATTGAATACCGACATTAATGCAAAGCCAATAAATGCCCACAGTATAAAATTTTTTAACATAACTAAACCTCAATTATATTGACTGCATTAGTACTCATGAAGTTTCGTTGAAAAAGGCTGTAGCTAAGAGAATTTATTGGTTAAGAGACCTGCGAGCATGAAAAAAAGAGACCATTTATCCGAGGATAGTCGCTTTACATATAATTATAAAACAATTATCATTGTGCAAAATTTTTAGGGGTTATTGAATCCTTTTGAAGCCAGCATTTAAGCTGGTTTTTTTATGTGTAAGAGATACCGATCCGTTAACTAAAATGATCAAATGATGAAGGGTGTTAAATTAAAAATGAAACAAAGAGAAGAAATAAAAAATACTATGGATTTTAATATGAGTGTACCGTCCAGTTCACCGAGTTTGGAAGATGTTAAAATCATTTTATGGGTTAATGCTGGAGTAACTGTCTTGGCGATGTTAAGTATTGGATTGATAATGACTTGTATTTTTTAAACTATTCTAGTCAATTTAACCGTGATTGTTTTTTATCGGGTTTAGCAAGGATTTAGTAGAAAAAATGTTTTAGTTATTTTTTTGTATCCCTATCACCCTAATGTTACCCATTCCAATATAAACGCCCACTGGAGTAATAAAGAAATAAACTCACACAAAAAACGGTTAGCAATACCTCATTTCCTATCGTTAAAAACATTCCCCTAAAAATACGACTAAACGAAACGATCACCTCATAAAACAAACATTAACAAGATATCCTTTCAAAAAACCACAGCTTTCCATCATTATCACCCTTAATGTACCCACAGAGGCTGTGTATAACTTTGTGGATAAATTGATATTAAAAGCCCCTAGTCCCTAATAAATAGGACAAAATATTAAACTGACCATTTTTTACGCAAAACCAATAACACCTGCAAATCAATAGCTTAGGTAATAATTTATCTTAAAACAATAACTTATAGCGTTTAATATAGAATCAAGTTTAAGTTTGCTACGTATCTGTGACTAAAACTGTATTCTAGAGCTTACACATAGCGCTTCCTTTATAACTAACAGCCGCTAAAAAAACTACTCAAGAAAAATTAAATTATTTTTTATCCGAGTATTGAGCAAATCTAACTTTAGGCGTAGGATTATTGTTGCCTTGTAACAAATTGCTAGTTCTAATTTTTAATTTTCTTTTAACGCTAGGAGAATGATTAATGTACTGTCAATACGAAACTAACCTCATCAATCGAAAAAAACTCAACGAGTTATTAAATTGGTTCAAAAATAAAATCAACACCGACTACGAGGTTATTCAGGAGAGCCATAATGATTTTTATGTGGTTTTCCGTGATCTAAATGAAAAAAACGTTATGTTAGTCAAAAATAAAATAAAAGGCTCCTGTCTATTGCCTGGTTAATGCAGTCATAGCATAAATTCATTTATTAGCATCAATATTCACACAATATTGATGCTAATTTTTTATCTACCTTGCACCCTTTATTCGAAACAGAACGTTGCTTTACTTGATACAACAAGAAAATTTCCAAAAGCAAACCCTTTTCATCAGGCAAAAAAAAACGGCATCCTGTTTATAAGGCTACCGCATAAAAATTCTTTCATGTCTTTTAAGACAAATTTAAGGAGAATCTAAAATTCTGAGTTCAGTTTATAGATTAATAACCCTTGTTGGAATGTGACACAGTGTCGCGCGACAAATTGTCACAGGGTAAACACCCTATTTTTAATAGTTCACCCCTAAATCCCAATCCTTTTTCTAAAAAGATCTATTGATGACCGCCAAACTATTAAAATTTGACCAAATTCATATAGAAGTCGCCCGGAATGCCTCCGATGACTTCAATCTCTTTCACGACAAGCATAAATGGCTACAAATCACCCATAACCCCTTTAAAGGCCCCATTGTCCTTGGCTATCAACTCAATACTTTAATTGAATACCAAATACGTTTATATCGGAAAGCCCGGCATGAAAATAAAATTATTGCCGAAAACAACTTACGATTTAGTAACTATCAAATCACTTTTGTTAACGCGCTTCGTACGGAAACACCGTTTAATCTGGAAATAAAAAAGACACTTATAAAAACTATTCCCAATTTAACCTTAGGGAATCGCATTTCCATAAAATCGGGCGAGGAAACTATTTTATTAGGATTTAAAAAAGAAACCCAACACCCTTTATTTCTTGGAGAAACAACTTTTAATACATTACCTGACTTATCAGGCATTCCCGATAAAACACAAGTCCCAGGCACCGAGTATTTTCTTAAACGAAAAATTTTAAACAACGGTAACGTTAAGAACTTTCTTTCAGCGTCATTGGTTGAACAATCAGATTATTTTGATGAACTAACCCATCTTGCAAAATATCCCGAAATATTTCCTTGCAGTTTAGCGTCAGGAGCCCTCTTAGAAAAAGCACATCTAGAAAACCATGATTTCAAACGAAACCCTATGGTTTATACCTCTCATGAAATATCAGTAGACCGTAATCATTTGAAAACACTTAAAAATGGCAATGTTCTCACTATTTTAGTGAAACAACACCCTGAATCTGAAGCCAACACACTCAACCAAACGAACATTAAGTTACGAACCTATGATTGCTTTGGTTTACTCCAAACCAATAAGGTTTTATTTAGACTGACAATGAATCTCGTCCCACTAGAAGGTATTCTTAAAACATTAAGAAGAAAAAGCTGAACCTAACCATCGCAAAAAGTTAATATCACACAACATGAGTCTAACAATTGGGCAATTAGCTAAACAGGCAGGCGTGACTATTGAAACGATCCGCTTTTATCAACGTAAATCACTCCTCGTTGAGCCGAAAAAACCGAGTCATGGCTTTCGCCAGTACCCTGAGGAGAGCATTGCTCAAATTCGCTTTATAAAACGAGCTCAAAAATATGGCTTTTCCTTAAAAGAGATTTCAGAATTACTTTCAATACACACCCACCATTGTGAAGAAATAAGAAAAATAGCTGAACAAAAGTATCAACAGATTGATACTCAAATAAAAGACTTAACTATTCTGCGTCATGCGCTTAACGACATGATTAAACGTTGCCAAAATGAACCTTCATCTGAACACTGCTCACTCATTGACACATTCTTTGAAGACGCATCATAAAAAAACAACCGACAATGACTTGCTTCCCTACTAGTCACCTTCACTGAAAACTTAGATAGTAATGAGCAAAAACTCACCCTAATATTTTAAAATGATACGCCTGCTTGAACCCATAACACCTGCTTATCGGTTTTATGGGTTTGAGCGTCATAGTAAGCATATTTGGTGAGCAATTTGTAATGTTTACCCCATTTCTTAATCGCCACAAAATCATACTCCTGGCCATAATCTACCTGTCCGGTATCATCATCAAAGTCATGATAAACAGCCATTAAGTTAACACCCATCACACGCATACTGACAGAACCATAAATATCTCTTATACCTGCGCTGGGTGTGGATAAAAATTGATCAGCCCAACCCTGATGCGCATGTAAGGTTGCCAGTGGCGTTGAAAAACCATAACCCTCTCGACCCTCTAATTGTTCCCAACCCACTTTGGCCGTTATATTTAGCACAGAAGCCCCAACGACTAAATGGAAATAATCCAAACCCCTAATGGCGTTAGGGTTATTCGCATGATCACTCTGATTTGCATATTCAGCCGTATAAAGCGCTCTAAATAAATCAGCAAATTGATAGCCTCCATCAAAACGAACGCCGTGCGTTTGTGTTGACTTAACGTTATCTGCAACATTGTCGTTGTAATGCAACCAATACGAATAGCCCACCAAGGTACCGACCCTTGGAACGGTATACCCCACATGAATAAACTGCGAATCCATTGCCGTACTGAGTGATTTAATATCCTGTATTTTGGTAATATAACCCGCCGTTATATCCATATCAGGAACCAACGAACTGGTTAACACCGCCGCATCATAGGTCTGCTCCATTTGACGCCAACCCACATTACCGATAAACCGATCATTATCTAATTTTAGCCTTTGCCGACCTATCTTGAGGTTACTCTCAAAAAGATGATAATTAACCCAAGCCCGATTTAACTCATGTTGTTGTGGGTCTGCTACCGTTTCATAATGAGTCTTTCCATTCCTAAGACTGTTATAGGTATTGGCGCTAAAATCTTGATTGCCTTCATACTCGGCATATAACTTAAAACCTTGAAATGTTGGTGTTAAGTAACCTATTCTTGACCGAACGGTAGATGCATTTCCTACCGATTTTCCGGCGCTATCCGTATCAACATGTTCAAACCGATAATTTAAATCGACCTTAATTTGACCATACTTTCCTTTTTCACCCACCTTTAAAATATTTTCAACAGACTCATTAAAATCAGTCACTTCAAAGCAATAAAGCAATGGCGAAAATAAGGGTAACGCTATTAAAACAAAGAATCTCGCTACGCTAACTGTGAAAATATTTATTTGTGCCACCCGTTCTTATGCAATCAATTTTGTTCCGTTATTAATTACCTGACCTACCGACATTATTGAAAAAACTTTAGCCTAAATATCAATCACTTTTTTAAAGCGACTGACTACTCCAAGATTTAAGCACTTGAACCCATTCAGGGCGATCGTTTAAACAAGGAATTAAAGTCAGCGAGTCACCGCCTGCGTCCTTAAAGACATCTTGACCTCGTATAGCAATTTCTTCCAGCGTTTCTAAACAATCCGTCACAAAAGCCGGGCAAATCACCAATACCTCTTTACAACCCTCAGTGGCTAAATCTCGCAAACGATCTTCAGTATTCGGCCCTAACCATTTTGCCCGACCAAGACGCGACTGGAAAGCGACTGAATATTGCTCAGGCAGTAAACCTGCCGCCGCCGCAAAACATTCTGTGGTCCGAAGCACCTGACGGCGATAACAACTGTTTTGAAAACTACTGTCGGTGTTACAACAATCGGCGTGTTGTAAACAATGTTGCCCCGAAACATCGAGCTTGGTTATATGTGACTCCGGAAGCCCATGATAACTGAAAACAATATGATCGTAAGGATTCTCCAAATAAGGTCTCGCACTATTAACTAGCGCGGTAATATAAGCAGGGTTTTCATAAAAAGGTTCAACCACCGATAACTTAATAGTCAACTTATGCTTGTTAATAACCCGTTGAGCTTCTCGAATAGAGGTGGTCACTGTACTTTGTGCAAAATGTGGATATAAAGGGATAAAGAGTATCTCTTCAATTGCTGCAGATTCCGCAATCGTTAATATTTTCTTTTCTATACTTGGCTGACCGTATCGCATAGCCATTTCAACAGGTCTATTCAACTGCTTTTGCAATTGTTCTTTCAAACGATTAGAAATAACCATTAACGGCGACCCTGTTGGCAACCATACACTCTGATAAGCTTTTGCCGAGGATTTAGGCCGCGTAGGTAACACCAACAAACTGACCACCAGACGCCGTAACCACCACGGTAATTGAATCACATAAGCATCCATTAAAAACTGGTTAAGATAGCTTCTCACTGCTTTTACGTCAGGTTTTTCAGGTGATCCTAAATTCACCAACAGAACGGCTCTTTTTGACATAGTTTTGATTTCTCAGCTGAACGTATAACGCTTAAATTAATATCGTTACCATTATAATTATTTACTTAAAACAGTACCAACTAATCCAACCTCTATCAGTATTAAAGCGCCTAAAAAAATCCTTGCAACAAACAAAGCATCAACTAACTTTTTGATGCTGTCTGAATTCTTAAAAAAAATAGCTATTTTGAGCCATGATTATTAGACATTAAATGCGAATTAAACAACATGATGCCTTTTAAACGAAATTTACATAATTTTTTCCTACTGGGTGTACTCTTTGGGCTATTGTTTCCCATGGGCGCAATGGCACTCTTATTAAGCCAAAGCAATGAATGGACCTTACAACAGTTCCTGATCATCCATTATGAAAGACCACTACTCTGGGTTATTGAAACAGCGCCTTTATTCTTAGGCTTAGCAGGCGCATTCGGGGGCTATCAATTCGACCAGAAAGAAAAATTTCACATAGAAACGGATAATCTTAACCAACTTAATAAACGCTTAGCTAAGCAACTAGAAGTTATTTTATCTTCTTCTCTTAATGCCATCATCATCGCGGATAAAGCAGGTAATATTATAACTTTCAATTCGTCTGCACACGATATATTTGGCTTTGACCCAAACGAAGTTATTGGAAAAAATCTAACTAATACCATTATTCCTGAGCCATTCAGAGACATGCACCTAAAGGGTATTAGAAAATATCTAGAAACCGGACAATACAATGTCTTAAAAAAACGTATCGAAATTGAAGGATTACATCAACAAGGCCATTGTTTCCCTGTTGAAATGGAAATAATTCCTATCATAGATCAAGAAAATACAGCCTTTTGTGCTTTCATCCGGGATATCACTGAACGCAACCATCAACAAGCAGCACTTCAAAAATCATCGGATAATTTAGAAAAAGCAAATAAGCGAATAATTAAAGAAAAAAAATCCATTGAACATAAAGTCAACAAACGAACACAAGAACTTGAACAAGCTAAAATTACCGCTGAAAAGTCTGAAAAAATAAAATCAGTCTTCTTAGCCAATATGTCTCACGAAATCCGCACGCCCATGAATGCCATTATTGGGATGACACATTTAGCTTTGCAAACTGATTTATCAGCAAAACAATTCAACTATATAGACAAGGCCAGCCGTTCGGCCAATAATTTACTGTACCTTATTAACGACATTCTAGATTTTACAAAAATTGAGGAAGGTAAATTTGAGCTTGAAGATTGTGAATTTAATTTACAATCGGTCATAGAAAATATTACTAATACAACATCCTTTTTAGCCGACAAGAAGGGTATAAAAACATCACTCACTATTGATCATAATTTACCGGTCACGCTGCACGGCGACCCATTACGGATCGGACAAATACTCATTAATTTAGTATCAAATGCGATAAAATTTTCACCTGAACACTCCACTATTTCCGTTTCACTGACACTGGTTACTTTAGAAGACTCTCGGGTAAAAATTCAAGGCTCTGTCACTGACCCGGGAATCGGCATGACACAAGATCAAATCAATTCACTATTCCAATCATTCGTACAAGTTGACTATTCCAATAGCCGTAAATTTGAAGGTACGGGTTTAGGATTGGCTATTTGTAGAAAACTAACAAATCTCATGAATGGCGAAATTTGGGTTGAAAGTAAACCTAACCAAGGATCGACTTTCAGTTTTAACCTCTGGTTAAAACCGGGACAACACCTGGAACGACGCGCTGATCCAAGTCGCAAAAACAGAGATTCTCTACAATGGGATTCTACAGATAACAAAAGCACCTTCAATCAGCTCAAGGGACGTAAAATACTACTGGCTGAAGACAATGATATTAACCAAGAAATTGCCCTGGAACTATTAGATCAAGCTGAAATAGACGCTACTGTTGCTAATAACGGACAAGAAGCGATTGACTGCTTTAATTCTCAATCATTTGACCTGATTTTAATGGATATTCAAATGCCCATCATGAACGGTTATCAAGCCTGTGAAGTCATTAGAGATATGCCAAACGGTAAGACTATCCCTATTATTGCTATGACTGCTAATGTCATGTTAGAACAACGCATGTTAGCTCGGAATGCAGGAATGAATGATTTTATATACAAACCCATAATCGCTAACAAAATGTTCAAAACCATTCAAAAATGGATCAACACTGCCAATATAGGAGCCCCTAAGATAATGACTGAAAGTAAATCAACGACATCCTTCGATTTATATGACATTGATACGTCCTTCGGATTAGAACTACTTCAAGGCAATGCCACCCTTTATCGCCGTCTATTACTAAGACTCCGTGATCGTCTTGAAATATTTACATCAGAATTTTATGCCCTTGAGAATGACACTGAAGCACAAGAAAGACATGCGCACACACTTAAAGGCGTTGCCGGAAATTTGGGTGCAAAATCAATTAGTGAAGTAGCAGGTGCATTGGAATTGACCTGTAAAAACAACACGAGCCAAAAAGACATTACCGATCAATTAACTAAAATGGAAGCTTTAATACCCCCTGTTTTACAAGGACTCAATCAACTCAGTGAAGCATCCAAACGAACAAAAGATAATGATTAACTAACGTTAAGAAATAACATACCAACCTGATTTACCGCACCTACTAGCCCAATTGTTAAAAATTAAAATAACTTTTTTTAGAAAAAAACTAATTATTTCTTAATAAAGTGACGATAGACTAAATGAGGGGTTTTTTCTTCTAACCCCACCCTTGACTTTTTTTAGCCTAGCTCAGTTTACTGGCGTAAAATGGAAATATACTAGAAAACCACTTAATCGCAACAAAGATCATGGGAAAAACAACTGACCAATACATTAAATTACCCGATTTAATTTTCATTGTATTATTCATCAGTAGTCAGCCCATATTAGCCGTTGATTTACCTTCTGGCGTTTTCACCGAATGGTATAGCGAGGGCGTTAAAAAATCAGAGGGGTATAATGAAGCGGGGATTAAAGAAGGCCTCTGGACCCAATGGCACGCCAATGGCGTAAAAAAAATAGAAGGGCACTATGAGGTAGGTAAAAAAGAAGGAATCTGGACCCAATGGTATAACAATGGTTCAAGAGAGTCAGAGGGTTATTATACCCACGATTACAAAGATGATCTCTGGACCACGTGGTATGAAACTGAGGCGGTCGCCGACATTGAAATAGACCAGACCAATGATCAAGTCACCACGACACTTACAAATACAACCGGAACTGCTACAGTCAGTATTTCTGGACCCTCAATCGTTGAGGAAGGTAAAACAACAACGAATTACACCGTTGCAATAACTGACACACAAACAACTGATGTTATTATCACTTTAGCTTATACGGGCACAGCAACCGCAGGGAATACTGATTATACCAGTATAGCCAATATCACTATTCCAGCCGGATACACAGGGGCTACATTTAATTTAGTTACCCAAAAAGATAACTTCTTAGAAAGCATGTCCGATGGTTCAATAGGGTCTGAGGATATTATTATTACCATTGATAGCACTAGTTCGGCTAGCGTTGGCATTGATGGCGACCAAAAAAGTGTAACCACCTTGATCACAGATGAAGCGTTGGCCGCAACAACCATTAGCCAAAAGTCCTGGGTTAGTATTTCAGGCCCCCTGACGGTTAATGAGGGTGAAACCACTAGCGATTATACAATCGAAATTACTGAGCCACCAACAGAAGATTTGACGGTTGAATTTACCTACTCAGGTACAGCAACCCATAATACCGACTACACCGGCAAGAACAGCATTGTTATCAAAAAAGGCTATCATTCAACCACTTTTCAATTAGTGACTCTTGATGATAATGCACCTGAAAGCATGGTCGCTACAGATGGATCTGGCGTATATTTCGGATCTGAGGATATTATTTTAACCATTACTGGCATCACTAGCAGAGCCTTAGAAACTATCGGTATAGACAATGACCGAAATACTATTTCCACCATAATTTCAGATCAAGGCACTGTCTTTGAAGCCAGACCCCCTTTACTAACCGCAGCCACAACAGTGAGCCTTACCGGGCCAACAACTGTTAATGAGGGGGACATCACAACCGATTACACCGTCACGTTAACTCAAAAAGCAACCCAAGATATTACTATCAGTTTAAGCTATTCAGGGTCGGCGATAGAGGGAGAAGACTACACGGGCGACAGTAGCGTGGTTATTTTGACAGGAGAAACCACTGCGACTTTCACGTTATCGGTACTTGATGATGCTTTGGTTGAGAAATCTGAATCGATTATTGTCTCCCTTACGCCTCTCAGCGTTGGTGGAGAGGAAGAACGGAAAAAATCAGAATTTAACTATGTAGAAGGCAAAAAAGAAGGTGCTTGGCGTGAATGGTATAATGATGAATTCAGTACGCTAAAATCAACCGGTTACTTTCAAGCCGATAAAGCTGAGGACATTTTTACCCGTTGGTATCAAAATGGCAATAAAAAAGAAGAAGGCTATTTTCGTTTAGACCAAAAAGATGATCTTTGGACGACATGGTATGAAAATGGCAATAAAAAAGAAACAGGGTATTACAGTGCTGATAAGAAGGATGATCGATGGATCACTTGGTATCGAAATGGTCAGAAACAACAGCAAGGCTTTTATAACAAAGGCCGTAAAGAAGACCATTGGACTTTTTGGTATGACAACGGCGATAAAAAAGCAGAACAGGACTATTAATTAAAAAAACAATCCATCCAATAGCACTCATAACGCCTTGCGTTATGAGTGCTATTAGTTAATCGTTTTTCCGTTGAAAAATAAATTGGTAGCCTATCATGCCAACAATCATCGCACTAACAGCAATCAGCGGATCATAGAAACGAACACCCAAACTAGCAATAGCAGGTCCCGGACAATAACCAATTAATCCCCAGCCGATACCAAACAATAGTGCTCCTAAAATTAAAGCGCGATCAATAACCGTCGTTTCAGGCAGATAAAACCGAGTCTCTAAAAGCGGTGTCTTAATTAAAAAGATCCTCCGATAAAACAATGTTGTCGTCACAACTGCACCGCCCAGTACCAAGAGCAAGCTCGGATCCCATTGTCCCGTCACATCAAGAAAATTCAGGACTTTATCAGGATTGGTCATTTGTGACACCATCAATCCGATACCAAAAATAAAACCAGACACTAGAGCTGCTAAAATTTGTTTCATCATTAAGATCTAAATTAAATGCCGTAACACATAGACCGTCACTATGCCGGTAGAAAGAAAGATAACCGTCGCGATCAATGACCGTAAAGAAAACCGTGACAACCCACACACACCATGCCCACTCGTGCAACCACTGCCCATAGCGGTGCCAAAACCAACCAATAGACCGCCCAAAACTAAGATAATCGGCGAGGTATTTTCAACCGGTAAACTTTGCGTAGGCACTAGGGTCTGATAAGCCAGACCTGCCGAGACTAAACCGATCACAAAAGCCACGCGCCAACTGTTATCTAATACCGTTGAGGGAGGTAATAAACCTTTAAGCATACCGCTAATTCCAGCAATACGTCCATTTAAAAGCATAAACAAGCTTGTTCCTAAACCAATAAGAATACCGCCAAAAAGAGCGGAATAAGGGGTAAAGTTTTCCATTGTTAAATTAAGCGTTATAAATTATGAATTAAAATTTCCAAGAATAGCCAATCTCAAAGGCATTTTGATACATGGATAAAGAACCGGGGACACCAAAAGCGGTTTGTTCACTGCTGACATGTTCTTTGAAGGCATGTTGATAAGAAAGATTCCACTCGCCAAATTCACTGGGGCTATAACTTAAACCAAAAGTCATGTGTTTGTTGGTAACTGCCGGTGCAATGACATTAAACAACAACTGGTCGCCGCCAAAGGGGCGATCATTCCAACTGTAACCGGCACGTAAAGTGAGATCCTGATTCACTTCATATTGCAGACCAATCCGAAAAACATCAATGTCGTCCCAACCAAAACCAATGCCGTTGTCAGCCCCTAAAACAGACTGACCCACAGGAATAGCGGGACCCAGAATAGGTCCTTTATTGGCAATCGACTTGACGTCACCGTAGAAAATTCGTTCATAGTCAAAACTTAGGGTAAGGTCCGAACGAGGATGCAAAGCAATCCCCGTGGTAAAATTAGCCGGAATATCAAAACCGCCATTTTCGGCAAACAAATCACTGTATTGGTGAAATTCGGTCATATAAATCTTACTGGAAGCCGATGCCCCTAACGTTACCATCGGGTGAACTTGTCCAATCCAGCCGGCACGAATACCTGCACCGTAGGCAAAGTCATAAGTCCTATTCGTTAAGTCAGTGCCGGTCTGGTTCTTCGTAAACCCTTGAAAATTACCCAGTCCCTTCGCTTTAAAATATTGCACACCAATTAAAGGCGCTATTCCAAAACTGTGCTCCGGCGTTATCTGATAACTCAAGGTGGGTGCGATAATCCCTTGGCCCATATCAATCTGCAAGGTGCCAGTATTAGCCATACCTGTTTTAGTTCCTGTTGGAACTGCCGCTGCAGCAGCCCCTCCTCCTTGTTGTGCGGCACCTAGGACAGCATACGTTTCATCAAAAATATTGCGAGTATAGGTGGTGTTCATACCGCCATTGGCATAAAATGAAAAGCCCCAACTAAGTTGGTCGTTCAGTTGGTACTTAAATCCGCCATTCGGAATTACAAAAAAATCACGCTTACTTTTTTTACGCACTTCAAAGCTACCGCCAACCACACGCGGGTCTAATGCCGCTTCCCGAATCGGACTAAATAACATTAATGAAAAATCTGCCCGCTCTTCTATTAATGACATGCCTGCCGGGTTAACCGCAGACGTGGTGGCATCTTGAGGGGCTGCCACCACAGCACCCGCCATACCGTTTGATTTAGGCCCATAACCCAAGGCAAAATAGCCGGTAGTCGCTGAGGCCTGTGATGCTATTCCCAATAAAATTAAACTTAAAAAGACAACTAAATTATTTTTTACAGTCATGATCTTCATCTTTGGTCAATCGTTTTTAGAACCTGTGTGGACCGAATAGAAAGGTTATTTTTTGCCAAAGCATTAATAACTTCCAAAAGTTGTTACCCAACACCATTTATATTTAGTTCGTATTGTACCGACGTCAGTCGCTTTAACAAAAAATTTTTACGATTTTTCACTCACTCATTACTGACAATCTTCATGTTAAAGAGATACTGACCTATTAGTTGGTCGCCAATAATAGGCTTATAGCACTCTTGAAATCAGTTTTGCCTTGCTATATTCTGCTACTCACTTCTTAACAAAAATGGTACCTTTCATGAAATATCTGGTCCTTATTCTCATCATGCTATCAAGTACGCTCATGGCTGAAGAAATTTATTTTTGTTCCGATAACAGTGCCAACGGCTTCAAGAAAAAACAAGGACGCTATAAAGCAACTGCCTTTAATCCAAAAAAATTTGGTATGAAATTGCTCGATGATGGCCATATAGTCATCAACTCTCCCTCTATGGACAGCGCCGGACTTTATAGCTGTATTAAACCGGTACGGTTTACGCCTCAAACGTTGAGTTATGATATTTCTACACGTTGGAAATCGTGCGCATCGTCGAATGGCTATCTATTCAACTTCAATTCAAACAATGGCCGCTATGTTTTTGCTAAAGGTTATGGTTATGTATTTTCTGATAACGACGGGGACTCCGTCGCAATACGGATAGGCATTTGCACTAAAAATTAATGCCTTTACTTCATCTTATTTTTTTCAACAACTAAAGCTATCCAGCCGACTTCTTTGACTTGGTTAGCTTACTATCAAAAATACCATCTCCCGTGGTATCCTCGGCTATCGTATCTAAACGACCATCATGGTTGGAATCAACAATAATAGTATCTATTTCACCATCCCCAGTCATATCAATACCAACGGTATCAAGCATACCATCATCGTTAGTATCAATACTCACGGTATCACTTAAATCACCGTCAATTCTTCCTTTATCAAAGGCCTCTTTAACTTTTTGAATTCGATCGGTGCTAATTAAAGAATCATTTCTAGGATCTGGATTATCTTTCCCCATAACACATACCTTATATTTTTTTAAACTGAAAAATAATTGTCACACGAATTTAAAACAAGTCAACCGATAAATCGGCACCCATGGCCATCGGCCTAGACAAGCAAAAATTATTAATCGCTGCCCGGTCACCTCAGGGCAAATACTATAAGACGATACTTCCCACTCCACACTTACGAACGTACAGCCTTTATCAAAAAAAGGCTAAAATGCTTAACTACAGATTAAAACCTAATCAATTACCGCCTTAACACCGGCATGACAGGCCGTCGCCCCCCCCAAGAAGTTGATGATTTTCTGGCTAAATCAGCCGGTCTAATATCAACTTTGAGAAACAACCTTGCCATCTCATGAGATAACTCAGCCAGCCCTATTTCCCACGCAATCGTTTCTTTAAAGCATGTGGCCTGCACCGTATTTATGTGAGCATCACCCGTAGCACCCAGATCACTCATTCTATGCGTATATTTACCAAAAATATGAAGGGTTTTTTCAAACTTACTCATTAACTGAAACTTCTTATCACGTTCTTTAAGCGTGTCAGTTGCCCTTTCTTTCTCCTCTATCTCCAATGCTAACGCAATACTTTCACGTTTAAGTTCAGTCAGTCTGTTTTTATCCTGAATATCAATTTGATCGCTGGAAAATTGGTATCCACGTTCGTTCATCTCAATGACAAACCCCATATTAAAACGGGTCTCATTAGGCCGGTTAATTTCTTTTACAAAGACTCTTTCACTAGCGTCTTTTTTCTCATAACTATTAGGTTGAGTTTCTTTCGATAAGCCTTGATTCGTACCCTTATGCCAAAGGGCCTTACCTTTAACGACTGGCATATGAGAAAACACTGACTCAAAGGCTTGAGAACTCACGCTTTAACCTCTCTACTATCGATACTCACTAACAAAAACCACTTTACTTAGCTATAAGTCGACAGCGATAACACAATCTTTATTCACTTCGTCACAAAAAAACCTCTTCTAAATAAGAATTTTAACGCTCATACCCTCCCCTTTATTAACATCCAGTGTTATTGATCTGTTTGTTAATCATTAACTTATGTTCCATAACGCTCACACTAAAACACCGAAACCAACATGTCATTCACATAAACCCAAGTGTGTTGCGCTTTTAACTGATATTCATTTAGTATGGTCTTTCCGTATTTTAATTCCGCTAACGTGCTGTTGGTATCTGAAAAAGAACTTTAATCCCAACAACAAGAAAACAGCTCCGATGAAACCGGAGCCCTAGACTCTTTTTTTATAACTAACACCTAGCAAATGAACGTAGATAGAATTTTAACCCGCGCAAAAGCTCATGCAAAAAAGGGTGAATTGAATAAAGCGCGAGCGCTTTACACACTACTTTTACAAACCTTTCCAGAAAACCAACAAGCCAAAATAGAACTCAAAAAATTACCCAATAAGGTTTTTCCAAATACCACATCTGATCTAACACAAACACAAATTGACTCAGTCGTTGCGCTTTATCACGCCGGCAAAACAGACCAGGCCTTAGAAGCTTTAGAGACACTAACGACCAAGTTCCCCACTGTCGCTATTCTCTTTAATATCCAAGGCGTTTGTTACGCAGATCGGCAACAATTCGACGCTGCTGTTCAAAGTTATCAACAAGCACTTCAAATACAACCCGATTATACTGAGGCTCAGTATAATCTTAGTGTTGCTTTCAACAATATCGGCCAATTAGATAAAGCCATTGTTAGCTATAAAAAAACACTAAAAATAAAGCCCAATTATCCCGAGGCTCATTACAATCTGGGGGTTATCCTTAACACCCAAGGACAATTATCAGCTGCTATTTCCTGCTACCGACACGCGATCAAATTCAAACCAAACTATACAAAAGCACACAGTAATCTAGGCATAGCCCTTAAAGATACGGGCCAACTGAAGGCATCAGTTAAAAGTTATCAGCAGGCACTCAAACTGCAGCCGAACGATCCAGAAACACTCTACAACCTTGGTAATGTCCTCCATAATCTAGATCAAGTAGCTGCCGCCATTACCCACTATGAATGCGCCCTTAAAATCAATCCTGATTATATTGAGGCCAGTAACAATCTGGGCATTGCCCTAAAAGAAGCCGGCCACCTGAAAAAAGCAATTAAGCACTACGAGGACACCTTAAAAATTAAACCTGACTATGCGGAAGCGCATTATAACCTCGGTGTGATTCTTCAAGAGACCAGCCGATTAAAAGAAGCCGTTAACCACTATGAACAGGCCTTAAAAATAAAACCACACTACGCTGAGGCCTATAACAACCTTGGAATGACTCTCCAAGATAGTGGCCAGCCCGATACCGCAATTAACAACTATAAGAATGCGATTAGCATAAATCCCAACTATGCTGAAGCACACAATAACCTTGGCGTTTCCTTACACGAAACGCATCAATCTGTAATTGCCATTACTAGCTACCACAAAGCAATCCAACTTAAGCCTGATTATGCTGAGGCCCATTACAACTTGGGGATAGCTTTCAAAGAACGTGGTCAACTGAATGACGCTATTAACAGTTTTCAACAGGCGTTAAAGATCAAACCTACTTATGCCGAAGCACTGATACATTTAAGCATCTATTCCTGGCTTGATGATGACCTGAGTCGTCTATCAGCTTATCTAGCTACAACGATGCATAGCGATCAAAACAAAAATCAGAAAGATAAATTTATTGAACCCTACAAACTATTATTAAGCAATTTATTACACTATAGAAAAACCCATCAGGAATACTATTTTTCAGAAAAAAAATTACCTCTCCTTTATATCATCGGTGAAAGCCACTGCCTACCCGCGGCAAACACGGTTGTAGCGTTAAAAGGGAAGACCTACCGTATACAATCAAAAATTATCATTGGCTGTAAAATGTGGCATCTTGCAAATAACCAGATAAATGGCTACAAAAAACAAATTGAGGTCATACTCACCACTATTCCCAATAACGCCAAAATAGTGCTAACTTTTGGTGAAATTGATTGTCGTCTGAACGAAGGCATAATAAAATTCCACCAACAGACTAACAATAACTTAACGCAATCAATTCAATCCCTTAGCCATGACTATATTAAGTATGTCACTGAAACGTTAAAACCTCATTCAAAATCAATTATTATCTCAGGCATCCCATTACCTTCACCTTGCCGGCAAAAACTTTTATCAATCACCGAGGTGCAACTATTAACCACGACCATCAAAGAACTTAATAGCCGTTTAAGAACCAATACTGTAAATGAAGGTTTCCAATTCCTTGATTTACAACAATTCACACAAAACGATTCAACCCACTTTTCAGACAACTCTTTTGTAGACGACTTACACTTAACCCCATCCACTTTTATTGCTGCATTAGCAACAAAAACAAGTTAAAAACAGCCTAATTTTATCAACCCAATAAATCATTGCACAATGCTAAAGACAGTTCCTGTTTCAATACGTCTTTAAATCTCTCTGGCTCAACCCTATCACTCCGTATTGACTTAACTCTTACAGTAAAACGATGCGTTCAAGGCAATAAGGCTTGTTCGCCTCTGACACAGCCAAAATACCAATCAATTTAAACAATTCAATCTCCAACGAATAAAGATCATAAACAATTAGGGGAGTTATGTGGTTAAACGACTTTGCTGTTAAATATCGACGTGATTGGGATTGATACGGCTCAACGGTTCATAACGTTATGATTAGCGGGTAAAACAAGTACTACCGGTTATGCTATGGATTAAATTTGGTGCAATTGCCGATTCGGGTTGAAACAGAATTTGCATTTGAAACATAACCAGAACCTCTGAAAAGAATATACTTGCCATTGTCTACATTAAAATTAAAGTAATAACCATTTTGATTTTCATGCACACATGACTTAGTCAGCCCTGAAAAACAGCTAAGGTACTGATAACCATGAGAAATGAGCAGCCTCAGTCACTCACCACCAACCAAGAGAGGTATAATAACCGTACACTTTCTGGTCGAAATGGTGAATCAATGCGAGCACAACCTCCGGTAGGGCATCAAGCCAACCTTTTTGGCACTGACTTATTGTTGCAACTTGATGCACAGGATCCTTTGTTAAAATTATCGACGGTCATTCCGTGGTCTGATTTTGATCAGG
>Ga0233434_1000525_pt1 | contig 42584 bp, 39 predicted proteins | sample SI_122_August201_4_FD_182738 | JGI IMG/M metagenome (GOLD analysis project Ga0233434, IMG submission 182738) | Seawater microbial communities from Saanich Inlet, British Columbia, Canada - SI_122_August2016_120_MG | ecosystem: Environmental > Aquatic > Marine > Inlet | place: Canada: British...
GAAAACTCAAAGGATTTGTTGATTCTAAAAAACAACCAGCAGGATTAGATTTGGCAAAAATGTTTGGAAATATTCTCATGAAGAGATCATTTGATTCAGTTGGTTCATGGCATGTAAAGGGATTATTTTTAGGAATGATGCACTTTCAAGACAAATACAATGAAGATTTGGAAAGATTACAGAGATGTGATATTCACTATGTAACTCCAGATCTTAGAATAGTTCCATTTTGTGCCTTTAATGTAATTCCTGAATGGTACAGAGATAGAATTCAAAAGAAATTTTCAGTCACTGTTGAAGAATGGGAACAAAGAGAAGATGTCAAACTAGAAGATTGTCTTTACAGAGGACTCATGAGACGTGGTGCTGGTGATGAATTAGCTGCTGGTTGTGCTAAGAGTCAAATGTTCCATGATGCAGCACAAGCAACAATGTAATAGATTTTTAATCCAATACCTTAAAAGTTCCAAATTCAATTTTCATTTATGAAAATTTTACTTATTTCTCCTACTTCTTCAGGTATTGGTGGAATTGCACAACATGTCCAAGGTTTGAAGAAATTCTTAGAAGATAATAATAATACCATAGAAATAATTTCTTCTGAAAATACATTTACAATTCCAATTAAAGGATTAAAAAATCCAAGCTTTATGATTTCGTCATTTTTAAAATCAAAATTTAAGAAAACTCAAGATATTGTCCATGCCCATAATATTCCCTCAGCATTAGCAATGAAAAATACTTCTGGAAAAAAAATTCTTACTATACATGGAATTTTTTCAGAACAAATTGATCAATTACATGGAACAACAACAGGAAAAATATCTAAAAAATATGAAAAAGATGCATTAACTTGGGCTGATGTAATAACTGTAATCTCTAAAGAAGCATATGATTATTACACAAACTTAGGATACAAAGTATTTCAAATTACAAATGCAATTGATGTTTCATCTTTGTCTTCTGATGAAGATAGGAGGTATGAAAAACAAGTAATATTTGCAGGACGGCTTTCACATGAAAAAGGAATTGATTTGTTGATAGAGATAGCAGAAAAATTACCTAATGAAATAGATCTAATTATTTTGGGATCAGGTAAAGAGGAAAAAAAAATTCAAGATTTAGTAAAAACACAAAAAAACATTCATTTTTTGGGATACAAAAACAAAGAGAAAACAATTTCATTAATTCGTGGTTCTGATGTTTTAATACAACCTTCTCTAAATGAAGGAATTAGTTCTACTATTATTGAGGCTATGGCATGTAAAATTCCTGTAATTGCCACAAATGTAGGTGGAAATAAGGAACTTGTTAATGATCAAACCGGATTTTTAGTAGATTCCAAATCTAGTTCACAATTTCTGGATAAAATTGTATATGTATTGTCAAATAAATCAAAATTTGAAACCATAACAAATAATGCATTTACACATATTCAACAATATGATTGGAAAATAGTAGGAAAAAAATATCTAGACTTATATCATAAACTTTTAGAATAATTTATTGAAAATTTAATTTTTCAAAATCATTATAATCTATTTTAAAAATTTTTACTTTGTATTGCTTATATCCTTGTTCTACTGAATCAAATTCTTTAATCAAGTATGAATATTTTTCTTCATTATAAAATAAATCCTTAAAGTATAATGCTCTTTTGTCATTACCATCAACAACTAAATGAGACAATCCTTGATTTCTTGATAATACAATGTATTCATCTATAGATTTTGCTTCCTTTTCAAGATAATCATAACTATTTTCTACATAGTCTAATAATTCTGGACCTTCATATTTTGCCGAAGAACTTAGAATGGGAAATTCTAAATTTGATGATGCCCATGCACCATAAACAAATCCTGATTCAGGATAGAAATTGTTTGAAACTTTAACATTATTTGCCATGTAATTTGCAAAATCATATACCTCTTTTTCATATTCTGAATTAACATCTGAATAAAGAAAATATGTTGATAATACTAAAGATCCACAAATAATTAAAATCAAAAATATTTTTTCAAGTTTTAATTTCTGTGTGAAATGTTGAATAGTGTATAATGATAAAATGACAAATAATGGATAAAGGACTAACATTAATCTTAAATCTGTAACAACCGAAAGCATTCTAACTAATGCAATCAAGTAAATTATCAGTGAAATTATCACTAAAAATTTATTTTTATCTCTATTTCTAAAAATTAAAATTAATCCAAATGGAACAAACAAAGCAAAATAAGGTATCATTGATTGTGCTAAACGTTTAGTGAGAGTTTCAATTCCCTTGGTAATTCCCTCTATCGAAATTCCATCTTCATTATTAGTTACTGGTGTTACTGAAGTTCCTACCCATCTTCCTATGTTTAATGCAGATGTGCTCTCTAATCCATCATTTGTATCAATTTTGATCGCAGTCATTGAACCAAATATTATAATAAAAATAGATATTATTATGAAAAATTTACCAATTATTTTTTTATCTTTTTTATTAAAAATAAAAAATAATATTAATAAAATTACAAATAAAATAATTCCTTCTGCTCTGACTACAGTAGTGAATGCAATTATTCCAAATGAAGAATACATTAATTTTTTATTTTTACTCAAAAATAAAGATAAAGAGCTAATTCCTAGTAAAATGTACAATGGCTCAGTTAATCCTAAAAGAGAATTTTGTACTAAATGTGGTTCAATTACAAATAATGCTGCTCCAACTAATGAATAAATTGGCTGGAAAAATTTCCTGCACAAATAATAAACTGGTATTATAGTTAAAACTGAAATTATTATTGTTGTAATACGTTGTAGTATTGTATAATCTAAATAATTATTAAAATTAAAAATGGAAAAAACTCCTGATAAAATCATTGGCCATCCATCATTTGCATGAGCAGAAGGTGGAAAATAATTTAGAATACTCATATCTATAGCGTACCAAAAATATGCATTCGCATCTTGTCTAATGGGAATTTCTGATTCAAAAAATGAGAGTCTGATTCCTAATCCAATTATTCCTATGATTAAAAGAGAAATTGCTGGCTTTTTTGTAAAAAATGAAATTCTATTTTCAATTTTATAAATTAATGAATAGATTATAGAATATTTAGTATTAAAGTTCATTATATAATTCCCAATTTATTTTAAAAATTTTAGCTTTAAATTTTTTATAATCTAAATTATTTGAATCAAATACTTCTTCTAAATACACATATTGATTATTGTTAATCAAAATTTCATTGAAAATTGGATAATGTTTTTGAACTATGTATTCTTCAACTACTAAATAATCAATTGTGTTTTCTTTAGAATATTTCATAAGTTGAGAAATTGAATCAATAGTGATTCCAGGATCAAAATATTCTAGTTTATCATTGAAAAAACTTGAAGACAATCTCAAATCAGACATGTTTCTTATAATTTCTAAGCGCATATTTCCAGAAATATTGCCATCATAATTATTTACGATATACTTTCCAAATTCATCTTTTTCAAGAAAATATTCCACATCAATATCATATCTTTCCCTCAAAAAATTTGCAGATAATAAAATTAATCCTACTATTAATAATATTAAAAATATATTTTTCATTTCAGTATTTTGTGTTAGTTTTTGGATTCCAATGACTGAGAAAATACAAAGAAAAGGTATTAAAAAAAATAAATTTCTAAATTCATTAGATACTGTATATTGAGGAATTGCAATTACTAATGAAATAATAGTTACAGAAAATAATATCTTTTCTTTAAAATTAATATTTTTTAATGATACAATTATTCCGATGGGGAAAAACATTATCAAATATGGTATACTTATTCTAATGATATGTGAAAATTCATTTTTTATAGCATTAAAAATTATCTCAATTGCAGAAATATTTTCTGCTGACTTATACGTAGAATAATGTTTTTGATCTTCTAAAATTGTTATTGCTACAGTTTCAAGAAATTGAAACATTGGTTTATCTTCTAAAATTGGATATATTATATGAGTAGGACTAATAACTAGTAAAAATAATATTATTCCAAACATCAATTTTTTTATAGAATTTTCTTGATTTTTGATTTTAATTGTAATTGCAAAAATTACTAATAAAATTAATACAATTCCATTTATTCTTGTTTCAAATGCTAATCCTGCAAAAACAAAAGCAAGTAATTGATATTTTGGATTTTTTTGTAAAATAAAATAAAAAGAAGTTAAACCTAACAATATAAACAAAGATTCAGTTTGACCAAAGATTGAATTTTCTATCAAATTAGATTCTAGAGTAAATAAAACTGCAGCCAATAGGGCATATTTTTTTTTAACAAATTCTTTTGAAATTAAATAAACAATGGGTATTGTTGCAAGTGACACTGATATTGAAATTATTCTTACTAATGTCATATATCCAAAATAGTCATCAAATTTGAATAATGAAAAAAATCCTGATAGAAACAGAGGCCAAAATGATCTGTGACTAAGATAAGAAAAATCCCCTTCTGAATATGCTACGCCTTCAATCATTAGAATAAAGGAATCTGATGAATTCGTAGGAAGATCCCACGGTGTAAAATATATTCTAATAACAAATCCTAAAACAATTATCGCAAATAATGAAAAAATTGTCTTTGATTGAATTTTTTCAAATTTATTCTCTACATATTCAATTATTTCCATTTAGTAAAATTGAAAATTGTTCATATTTAAAATTGCTAGATGATTTAATCATCAAATCTGTAAATTAATCTATTTACACTTACCAAGAAAATTGCTTCGCTAGATGAACCTAAAACTAGTGCTATCGCTACCCCATTAACTCCTATTAATTCACCTAAAACAAAAATTGAGATTATTTGTACTGCTAAAAATATTCCTGATCCAATTAAAACAATTTTACTTAATTCATTACCTAAAAACTTTGAAATATAAATCAAATTTACGGTCGTCGGTATAACTGATATACTAACAATTTGAATTACTTCAATTGCCTCTATAAATTTTGGAAATAATACAGGTAAAATTATGGGTGCTAAAATAAATCCAAGTACTGCTAGAATAATTGAAACTATAATTGTTATTTTTTTCAGATTTCTATTTGAATCTCCACTTGAATCTCGTGGTAAAATATACTGATAAACTATTCCGGGTAAAATTCCTAATATTGCTAATACCTGAATACCTAATTGATAGTTTCCCAAAATTGCAAAACCAAATAATGGTGCAACAATTAATTTATCTGTATATCCACTGAATGTTCTAGAAAGATCTAAAGCATAACTGTTGATTATAAATCCCACACGTGGTTTGATTAAAGAAAAATTAATTTTATCAGTTTTGAATGATTTATAGATTCGAGTTATATATGGAAAAAATGACAGACCTATTCCTAAAATGACTCCTTCTAATCCCATAAAATAATAAAAAAATAAAGCAAATCCAACCATTAAAATTTTTTGTGTAATAAGATAAACTGAATAATTTCTATATTCTTTCTTACCCAATATTTCTGCCGTTGCTAAACTAAAAATTACATAACCTAAAACATACAAGCTTACACCAATTTGAGAAAATATTAAGAAAACTGCAATAACTGAAATAATACTTGAAATAATTCCAATTACAAAAATTGGAGGCTGAATTTTTTCACCTTTTGCAGTATAAACTATGACTGCATTTCCTAATCCTAGAAATGAAATTGTTGATGCAATACCTGCTATTGCAATAAAATAACTAACTTCTCCATATTGCTCAGCTCCTAATAACGATGCAAAATAAAACCAAAAAATTCCTGAAATTAACGATGCTGTGATATTTCCTATTCCAACTGTACCTAAATCTTTAAACTTACTGAAAATTTCTTTAATATTTTTTCACCTCATTTGTCCTGCTGTACAACATTATCAAATTAGGTAACAACAAATCTATTCATTACTACGTTCTCTAACTACACTCACTAACGAATAAAGCATTATTGCAGTCATTGATAACATGGTTCCTAAAATCACACTTCCTATACCTATCAATGAAATATTAGTAATAATCTGACGTGTCTCTGAAAATGATTGCAATGTCCATAAAACAAAAAATAACCCAATTGCCAGGAAAATTAATCCTGGGATTCCATAAAATTTCAATGGATGTTCAATGGATGCATATTTCATTGTACTAAAAATCACAGATGTACCATGTGAAATTGGATTATGAGTTGAAGTATCACCCTCATACAATATTTCTATTGGTACTTCCTTCACTTTGAATTCTTTTTTACTTGCCTTTATCAAAATCTCTGTAGATACTCCCATCCCTTTATCTGATGGAACGATATCTTTTAGAACATTTTTTTTATATGCTCTGAATCCACTTTGTGCATCAGTTAATTTCAGATCAGTAACAGAATCAGTAATTTCAGTAATTACTTTAATTCCAAACTTTCTATATTTTGGGACATTTTCGTTAGTCTCACTCTTTAGAAATCTAGAACCGATTACAATATCTGCTTCATTATTGAGAATTGGTTGAATTACACTTTGTATGTCTTCAACTTTATGTTGTCCATCAGCATCAAATGTAACAAGTATATCTGGTTCCATTTTAGATGCTTTCAAAAAAATACTTCTTATTCCGGCACCATATCCTAAATTTTTAGGATGATTAATTACCTCTACTCCCATTTTTTCAGCAATTTCTTTAGTTAAATCAGTTGAACCATCATTACATACAATTATTGAATCAGCTACTTTTTGTAATTTTATAATAATTTTCGCAATATTTTTTTCTTCATTAAATGCTGGAATTCCAATTACTACTTTCAAAATCACAGCTTTCCTTAATTAGTAATATATAATCTTCACTAAATTCCAAACCTGTTTTTTAATACAGATATTTCATCATTTTCCTTTTTTTATCAATTGCTTTATGATAATTTTGATTCCTTCGAATTCTATTGAATGTTTGATCATATTCTTTTCAATTTCATTATCATCAATAATTCTATTCTTTTGAATTTCTTTTCGAAATTGTATAGTATTTTTTAAATATAATATATTCCAAAAAAATCCTTTAAACACTGCTATAATATATGATATATTTCTATTTTTCACAGACATAAAAATACCTCGTAAAAATATCATAATTATTGAAATTGGTATTCGTTTCCAAATATTTTTTGTAGAATAGTTTTTCAACATTGTTCTAATTCTATTCTTTTGACTATAGTAAAATTTGTAAATAGGAACATTGATCAATTCTATATCAAATTTAATTTGATATTTACCTGAATCATAAAAAGTATCACTAATTCCGCCTCCTTTATTTTGACAAACTGCATTTTTAACAATTTTAATTTTGTTTCCTAATAATCTAATTCTCCAACAAATATCTACATCTTCTTGATAAATAAAAAATTCTGGATCAAATCCTCCAATTTTATCTAAAATTCTTTTTTTAATAATAACAGTTCCACCACCAAAAAAAAGATTTGATTCTTCAGGTGAACCATTAATCAAAATGGCACCATAAACATCATACGAATGTCCGTATTCTCCAGATGATGCTCCTTCTCTTACTACTTTACCTATAATACAACCAGTTTTTTCATCATTATTCATTTCGTCAACAGTTTTTTCAATCCAATCAAAATTCATGATTCTATCTTGACTTAAGAATAATAGAAATTCACCGTTTGCATTTTCTATCCCTTTATTACATCCACCACAATATCCTTCATTTTGTTTATTTAAAAAAATTCTCAAAGGGATTTTTTCCTTATTTAATATTTCTAAGATTTTTACTGAATTATCTCTGGAGTTATTATCAACAGCGATAATTTCAATTTTTTTATATGTTTGATTCATCAAACTTTTTATTAATTCCTCTAAACGAGATTCCCCATTATATACTGGAATTATAACACTGACTAATCCTTTTTGTGAGTGAAAAATTTCAGATTTATATTCATTTTTCTTTATTGTTTCCATTCATTCATAGTTTAGAATCCTCATCTTAAATTAATTGTTAGAACAATTTACCATTAAAGTTAAAGTATTTTTAAGTTAATTATCCTGAAATGACATTAGAAATTTATCTAAACTTTATAGATTGCTTTTTTGGATGTTGGATATGAAAATAATGATTACTGGAGGGATGGGATTTATTGGGAGTCATCTATGTGACTGTTTAATCAATGTTCATGACATTATAGTAGTATCTAAAAGTCAATCTAAAAAAGATAATTTAACACAGGTATTATCTAAAATTAAAATTGAATACTTAGATATTACAGATTTTTCTAAATTAGAGAAAATAATCTGTAAACATAATCCTGAAGTAATAATTCATTTAGCTGGACAAACATCTCATTCACAATCATTTGAAAATCCAATTTATGATATAGATATTAATGCAAAATCTACATTGTATATACTTGAAACTATTCGTAAACATAATTTACAGTGTAAGTTCGTTTTGGGAAGTACATTTATTGTAATTGGAAAACCAACACAATTCCCAATTAATGAAGAAACTCCTTGTTTTCCTACTACTATTTATGGAACAAATAGATTAACCAGTGAGAATTTTTGTAAAATATATCATGATGTTCATGGACTAGATACTGTAACATTTAGAATAACAAATTCATTTGGTCCACGAGAACAATATTTAACAACTAAAAATGCAATAAATCATTTAATTTACAAAGCATTCAAAGGAATGGAAATTACTATTTATAATAATGGAAAGTTTTTTCGTGATTTAATTTATGTATCTGATGTTGTCAATGCCATCAAAATTATTATGTTGAAAGGAAAACCTGGAAATTTGTATTGGATTTCATCTAATGCTAAAACATGGTTTTATGAATTTGGTGAAATACTTCACAAATTAACTAATGCCCCTGTAGTTTATGTTGATCCTCCTAAATATACCAAACAAGTAGATGTGGGTAATTTTTTAGTAGATAATTCCAAACTTCGTTCTTTAGGATGGGAAGCAAAAATTAGTTTAGAAGATGGAATCAAAAAAACATTAGAATATTTTTACAATTTAAAATAATATCTATGATTAATTAATTTTATAATGAAATATTTGTGCCTTCACCTAATAAAAACACTTTATCATCTGAATGACTTTGTTTTATCTCTGAATTAAAAGCAATTATACTATTTTTGATTTTTATTTCTGATTCAATTTTACAACCATTCATTATTATTGAATCTTCAATATGACATTTTGATATTTCTGAATTATTTCCAATACTGGTATTTTTTCCAATTATTGCATTTGGACCAATAATACAATTTTCTCCTATAATTACTGGACCAATAATTTTAGTACCTTTTTTAATCAATGAGTTTTTTCCAACCATCAAATTACCTTCAATTATAACATTCTCTTCTTTACTTCCTTTGAAATAAGGTACCATATCTTCTAAAATTACTTTGTTTGCATGAATGATATCATTTGGTGTTCCTGTATCTTTCCAATAATCAGTAATCATATAGTATCCAATTTTGTTGTTTTCTTCTAACAACATTTGTAATGCATCAGTAATTTCTAATTCATTTCTCCATGAAGGCTTAAGTCTTGATATTACATCAAAAATTTTTGGTGTCAAAAAGTAAATTCCTGTTACTGCCAAATTTGTTGGTGGTTCTTTTGGCTTCTCCATAATTTTTTTAATACTTCCATCTGTATTCAAATCTGCAATTCCAAATTGACTAGGATTATCCACTTCACACAATAAAATAGATGCTGCAAACTCTGATTTTTCAAATTCTTTTCTGTATTCAGAAATATCTTTTTTTATAATATTATCTCCTAAAAATACAATAAATTTTTCATTTTTAATAAAATTTTTACAGAGATTTATTGCATGAGAAATTCCACGTGGTTCATCTTGAGAAACATATGTAATATTGACCCCAAATTTTTCTCCATTGCCATAATATTCTTCCACTTTGTTTGATGCAACGCCTCCTATTATTATCGCAATTTCTGAAATTCCTGCATCTTTTAATGCATTAAGACAGTATTCAGACATGGGCTTATTCGCAATCGGTAACAATTGTTTTGGTCCTGTATGGGTCAAAGGTCTTAATCTTGTTCCATGACCTCCATGTAAAATAATTCCTTTCATTTTTACTGTATTTGTAGATCTTTAATTAAAAACTATTTCCATGGAGTAGAATCTAAATTTTTTTGATCTAAATCTATCCACCATTCTTTATTTTCTAGGTACCAATCAACTGTTTTTTTAAGTCCTTCTTCAAACTTTTTCTTTTGAGACCATTCTAGTGAATTTCTTATTTTAGTAGATTCCATACTGTATCTGAAATCATGTCCTGGACGATCTTCCACAAATTCAATATTTTCTAACGGTTTTTCAAGAATTGTAAGAATTTTTTTGATAATTGTTATGTTATCAATCTCATTTCCTGCTGAAATATTATATGATTCTCCAGATTCTCCTTTCATTAAAACTTCTATTATTGCATCACAATGATCTTCCACAAAAATCCAATCCCTAATATTTTTTCCAGTTCCATATATTGGAATTTTTTTATTATTTAATGCTAAGATAATTGTTTTTGGAATTAATTTTTCTGGGAATTGTTTTGGACCATAATTATTTGTACATCTTGTAATTATTACATCACATCCATAGGTGGTGACATATGATTGGATTAGTAATTCTGCAGAAGCTTTTGATGCAGCATATGGACTAGATGGATTTAATCTAGTTTCTTCTTTAGCGCTACCTGAATTAAAACTACCATACACTTCATCAGTAGAAATATGAATTAATTTTTTCTTTAGTCTTTTAATACTTTCAAGTAAAGTAAACACACCCAAAATATTTGAATCTATGAATGGTTTTGCATCTGATATACTTCTATCTACATGAGATTCTGCGGCAAAATTTACAACAACATCTGATTCTGAAACAAGATTATCCATTAATTTTTGGTCAACAATATTTCCTTTCACAAATGAATATTTTGGATTATTTTCAAATTTTTTTAAACTTTGATGATTTGAACCGTATAATCCTGCATCTACATTAACTATGGACCAATCTTTATGATTTTCAAAAATTCTGGAAATAAAATTACTACCGATAAATCCTAATCCTCCAGTGACTAATAATTTCATAAAACTAATCGAATTTATCATATTAATAAAATAATGTAATCTACTCCAATCCATTCTAACAAATATGTATTTTTAGATACAATATTTTTTATTAAACGATATTTAGAATCGTGATATGTCTGATGATTATTCAATAAAATTAGAAAAACATGATACAAAAGATATTCATGATAATCATATCAATGGGAGTTTAACCGTAATTTGGAGAGATTGGGATGAAATTATAAAAAATTATCCTAAGATGATATATGTCAGTTCTGTAGATTCTGGAGAAATTAAAGGTCCTCATATACATACCAAGCGTGAAAGTTATTTTACTTGTATTCATGGAAAAGTCATTTTTGTAATCAAAAAACCTGATGGAACATATGACGAAATCATATCTAGTGATGAAAGTCCAGTTATGGTTCACGTTCCAAAAAATGTTTCTTCTGCACACATGAATCTATCATCTACCACTTCTAGGATATTAGCACTTGCAGATATTGCTTGGAAACCTAATGATAATGAAATGAAAAATGATCACTTTGATGATTATGATTGGAACAAGTGGGATAATGTTTCTTGATTATTTTCCTACATTAAATTGAGTTTTTAATAAATCTAAAGATTCATTTAATGTTAAAAATTTATAATTTAAATTATTAGACAATTTATCTGAATTTAGACATTTATTGGATCCTGTGTTGACATCTCTTCCTAATTCTCTGTTAGAAACTGGTTTAATTAATTCAGTTGATAATCCTAATGCTTTTGCAACTTTAATACTAAAATCATATCTAGTAATTTGTAATTTTGGAGCAGAATGGAAAATTCCACTTTTCTCATGTTTAATTATATGTAAAATTGATCGTGCAAAATCATCTGCAATAATTGGTGAGCTATATTCGTCAGTAATTATTTTGACTTTTTCATTTGAAATTAATTTATTGATTAACCAGTGTCCAAAATTTATTGATTTTTTTGAACTTGATTCTATTTTAGCAAGATTATGTGATAGATAACCATACAAAACACTTGCACGAACAACTACATTATCTGGATTTTCTAAAACGATCTTTTCACTTTCGATCTTGGTTTTCCCGTAATAATTAATTGATTTGGTAACATCCGTTTCTTCATATGGTAATTGTTTGATTCCATCAAATACTGAATCTGATGACAATTGGATAAATTTAATTCCTATATTTTTTGTAATATGACAAATTTCTTTTACTGCCTGAACATTTATTTTTACTGCCTCATTTGGATATTTTTCACAATAATCTACATTATTGATTCCTGCTGTATTGATTACTATGTCTGGTTTTATTTCTTCTAAAATCTCTCTAACTTTATTTGTATTGGAAATATCTAATTTAACACTCTTTACAATAGATGATTGTGAATCTCTATAATTATAACTTCCAAATATCTCAAAATCCTTTTTTCCAATTTCTACTAATTTAGAGCCTGTCAATCCCCCTATTCCTATAATGAATATTTTTTTCTTCATATCTATGACTAAATTTGGTTTTCTTATGTCATTTGAGTTTAATCCTTGATTTTCAGTTTTCATAAAAATTATCCTTTTTCGATAGAAATCTTTAGATTTGCTAATCTTTGTTAATTTTCTGTAATGGGAAATCTTTCATTTAAATTAAAAATTTTGATCAAGGCTATACAAAATTTGAATAATTGGCACATTTTTCCTCTTACATATTTTGGTTTGATTAAAAAAGATCATATTTGGTTTAATACAAAATCTGGAATTAAGATAAAATTAAGATCTAATTCCACTGACTTAGATACATTTTCTTTAATTTGGTTATTAAAAGAATACAATAAACATGGATTTAAAATCAGTAAAAATGATGTAATAATTGATATTGGTGCTCACATCGGTATGTTTAGTCTTTATGCTAGTCAATATTGTACTAATGGAAAAATTTTATGTTATGAACCATCTATTGAAAATTATGATTTATTACAATACAATGTATCGCAAAATAATTTAAAAAATATTTTTCCAAATAATTTTGCAATTTCAAATAGTAATGATTATGTAACTTTCTACATTAATTCTGATAATACTGCACACAGTATACATGATTCTACATCAAATTCTATTAAAGTCAAATCTAATACATTACAAAATATTTTTGATTTAAACAAATTAGATGCTTGTGATTATCTTAAATTAGATTGTGAAGGTGCTGAATATGAGATTATAGAATCATTACCAAATGAATATTTTAAAAAAATTAAACAAATTTACATTGAATATCATTTTAGTGATTCAAAACATAAAATGCTAGAAAACATGATTAAAAAATTAGAACAGATGTCTTTTAGTATTGTTAAAGAACCTTTAGAACAAGGCATGGGTTCCATTTACGCAGTAAATCAAGACTTTAGAGAGTAGATAAATAACTATTTTTTGAAATAAAACGCTCAAACGATGTAAACTCAAATTTTTTCAATAATTTTTCCAACTTTGTACTTGCTTTTTTCAAATTATGATATGTTATAAAATTATCACTTTTTGATAATGGAACTTTTTTCATATATTCTGGAGTTAGCTCCCATGAATGTATGTAAAATGTTGATGGAACATTCTTTTTTTCATTATTTTTAATAGCTGTTTCAATCCATCTTAGGGGAAGTAAACGTATGAAAAATCCTCCTGCAACAGGTACTGAAAAATTAAAAAATTTTCTAGTAAGTAAAGGAAATTCAATTAATTTTCCATCGTGATTATTATTTTCAAGATCTTTACTTGTAATTTTGTATGGTTTTAATTCAGCATTAGGCATTCCATACAACTTTGTTTTTGCAGGCATAATACTACTATCGTACTGATAACCGTTCTCAACTAATGCATCAATTGCCCATGCCGATGAATAATTTAACGACAGAGAAGGAGCTCTAAACCCTTTAGATTTTTTTGAAGTTAGATCAGAAAATTTTTTTAATTCATCTACAAATTCTTGTTTATTTTTCATAGAATCTAATCTGTTGTGATACATTGTATGAAAAGCAATTTCGTGACCTCCATCCAAAATCTTATCCATCATTTCAGGTTTAGCTTCAAGTAATTCCCCAACCATAAAAAATGTGGCGTATGTATCATGTGTTCTTAATAATTCTAAAATTTTATCGATGCCATAAACTACTGAAAGTTCATTATCTTTTTTTGTGATATATTTTTGAATCAATTCTGGATGAAACCACTCTTCAAAATCTATTCCTAGTAAATTCATAATTTTACATACTATTAATAATATTTGAATATAAATTTGCATAAATATTGATATGAGATACCACAAAAACAAAATAATGAAAATATCGTCATGGACAGATACTGAAGATGAAAAACAAGCCATTATTGATTTAACTAAAAAAACATTTGGAGATGTTGATATTACAGATGGTGTATATTTTGATTGGCAATATAGGGATAGCCCAAATGGAAAAGCTGTGGTTTTATTATCTCATGATGATAACTCAAATCATTTACTTGTTGGAACACACTCTCTCATTCCACTAAAATTGATTTCTGATGGAAAGATAATTACATCTTCACTTTGCTGTAACGTTCAGATTCATCCTGATTATCGGAAAAAAAATATATTTTCTAATCTTCTTTTGTCGGTACCTGATTCCGCACTAGCTCATAACATCCATTCTTTTTTTGGAATACCTAATGATAATTCATTTAAGGCATTCATTAATGAAGGTTCAATTGAAATTACTCGTTTACCACTTTTGGTAAAACCCATAAAATTATCTAAATATTTTGGAACTCCAATAAAACAAATTCTAAAACCGTTTGATATTTTTTGGAGAAATACACATACTTTTTCTGATATAGATGAACTTGATGGTAATTTTGATGATTCTTTTGAAAATCTTACCAAGAAAACAAGTAAACGTGTTTCTGTTCTGAATAGCAGAACAAAAGAATTTTTAAATTGGAGATATAAAAATCACCCAACACAAAAATATCAAATTTTTACTCTTAAAATAAATAATGAATTAATTGGATATATTATTACAAAAATACATTATATTGGAAAGAAGAAGATTGGTGTTATTCTTGATTATATGGTAAATTCTGATCATAAAAATAAAGCCCAATTAAAAAATCTAATTTATAAAGCAATTTCTAATTTTTGGAAGAATGATGTTTCTATGGCAATTGCAACTAGTAGAAATGGGTTATTGGAAAATCAATTATTACGAAATTGTGGATTTTTTAGTGCTCCCTCATTTCTAAAACCCGTCTCACTTCATTTTATTGTTCAAACATATGATGATGATATAGAACATAATAAATTAAAAAAATTTAAAAATTGGTTTTTTGTTTTTGGGGATTATGATGTTTTTTAATTAGAGTTTGGTTTTATCAAAATTTTTCCAAAAAACTCTTTGCCTTTTAACATTTTAGTATGAGCCTCTGCAGCTTGTTCTAAAGAATACACAGAATCAATTATAGATTTGATTTTACCTTGAGACATCCAGTAAAAACATTGTTCGAGTTCTGCCTTGGTGCCTGTAGTAGAACCTAAAATATTAATTCCCTTAAAAAATACATGCCTAAGATCAGTTGTTACATCATATCCAGTTGTAGCACCACATGTAACAATAGTGCCACCATAATTTAACAAGGTTAATTCTTTGTTCCAGTGAGTTCCGCCAATATGTTCAAAAATCACATCAACACCAGGTACATCTCCAAAAGGTTTTGGAATTTTTTTTGCAATTGATCTTACTTCTTTGTGCCAATCTTCTTTTCTATGATCTACTGCAAAGTCTGCTCCAAGTTCTAGACATTTGTCTAGTTTATCTGGACTTGCTGTTGCAATAACAGTACATCCAAAAAGTTTTGCAATTTGAATTCCATAATTTCCAACACCTGAACTACCACCCATAACCAATACTAATTGACCAGGAATTATCTTTGCTCTACCAACTAACATGTGCCATGATGTTAGTAAAGTCATAGATGCAGCTGCTGCATCATCATAAGATATATTTTCAGGAATTTTTAGGACATTAACTTCTGGAAGATGTGTAAATTCACAATATCCCCCCCAAAGCGGACCAGTTTCAAATCCCCAAATAGAACGTTGTCGACAATCATATTCTCGTCCACTAGTACATGCTTTACAAACTCTACAAGACATATTTCCATGTGAAACTACTCTGTCACCTACTTTGATATTTTTAACATCACTACCAACTGCAGTCACTTCTCCTGCAGCATCAGTTCCAGAAATATGTGGTAGTGGAACTGCCAAGGGTTTACCACGCATTCCCCAAATATCATCATAGTTTAGTGCCGCAGCTTTCACTTTGAAAACAACTTCATTAGATTTTGGTACAGGAATAGGAATTTCTTTAATTTTTAAAATTTTAGAAAAATTATCATCAATAGCATATTCGTCATATACTAGAGCTTTCATAGTTTTTCTAATTTTTAGATATATATGATCCTTGGGTTCATTTATACAATTTAATCATGGTCGTAATAAAGAAAATTGACTGTGTTATGTTTATTATCAAATAAACTATGAAGTAATCTAAAATAAATTAAATAATTTGTCGTGAATAATTACTCAATTTTCTCAAAAATTTATTGAAGAAATTATTTTGATTTTGTTTCATAATCCCTGGTGGTACTTCAATATTATCTAGAAATTTTTCAATAATTTTTTTATCTGTAATTTTTCTATTTTTTTGTATTTCAGAATATCTTGTGTAAATTTTTCTCAGATTTCTTAAAATGTTTAAGCTTGTTTTAATTTTGATTAATAAAAGTCCTCTTTTTGCATAAAAACAAGTTACAGCTAAATCTACAAGAATTAATGAAGGTAACATTTTCAAAATTGTATCTTTAGAATAATGGGTAAAAAGGCAATAAAGTCTATTTCTCTCCATAAGATAAAATTTGAATGGACTCCATTTGAAACTATATCCTTCTATTGGATGATAAATTATTGACTTATGAACATAGTATGAATTTATTCCTTGTAAAGAAGCACGCCAACAAAGATCCAAATCATCATGATATGCAAACAAAAATGAATCAAAACCAGAAAGAGATTTCATTATTTTTGAAGAAGTAAATAAACAAGCTCCAGATGCATAACTAATATTTTGATCATTATCATATCGATTAGAATCTTTTTCTTCTCTACCTCTGGAAAATCCAAATCCAAATAATTGAACCATGTTCCCAGTGCTAAGAATCAAATTATGATCAGTCGTAGCTAATATTTTTGGTTGATATATTCCATTCCCAAATTTCAAAAATGCCTTCATTAATTCATCTAACCAGTTAGGTGCAACAATTGTATCTGGGTTTAAGATAACAATGAATTCACCGTTTGCATTTCTTATACCTACATTATTTCCTTCACAATAACCTAGATTTTCTTTGTTTTCAATAAGACGAATCTGTGGAAATTTTTCTTTACATTTTTTATGGCTATTATCTGTAGAATTATTGTCTACCACAATCACTTCAAATTTACGAGTTTGAGTTTTGTATACTGATTTTATACAATCCAGCAACAAATCTCCTGCGTTATAATTTAGTACAACAATACTCGTTAATGATTCTATATTGTTGACCATTTAATTTTATCCACAATTGTTAACATAAAGTTATTGATAAAAACTGAATTCAACTCGATTATCTTTTTCATAATTGATTTGACTATTTTATTGTATTTATTAAAATGTCATCAAAAACTATTCACAATACCTAACGTTGAGATTTTATTTAAGTAAAAATAAATAATATAGTGCAAGAAATAATCACATTTGTTGATAGTATTGAAGATTTTAATACATTTAACTTTGGTAAATTAAATTCTTCAAAAATATTTTCATTTAATATTGAAGGACACAAATTTTTAGAAGAAAAAAAAATTAATCACTATATAGCAGAAAATTACCTTGAAAAAGAAGATCAAAGTAAAATTTTTAATTATGCAATAAGCTTATGGAATTGGTATAATGACGATATATTAAATAAAGAATTTAATTTTAATGGTATCAATTTATTATCAATTACTGACACCTCTGAATTTCATCAAATTATAATTAGAGAAATTTTTAATTTTTTTGTTATACAAAGAATTTTAGAAAGAGAAAAACCAAAAAAAATTGTTCTTTCTGCATATTTTGCAAAAATAGTAAAACAAATAGATCATAAAATCTCATTAGAAATTTTTGATAAACAAAAACACGATTTCCATATTCAATGGGAAAAAATGTTAATTCGTTTCACCATTTTAAATCGTCCTATATCAATTCCAATTTCACGTAAACAATACAATCAATTCAAAAAAATCTTTGAACTTGTTGTTGGTAATATATTTGGATTATTACAAAACTCTACAAGTAAAAAACCAAGTATTTTATTTTTAGAATTTAATCCTGCACAGTATCCAAAGTTACTTGATAATTTAAAAAATTTTGATGGTAATGTAATTTTTTTCAATAGACGTAGACCTGCTGCTTGGAATATTCAATCAATAAAATTATTAAAAAAATATAATATTAAACAAATTTCTCCTGATTTTGGTTTATCTAAAAAAGATAAAATAAAAATAAATAATTCTGTAGAATATTTTATAAACAAACTTGATAAATTCTTTTTACATAAATCTCATATATCTCAAATTTTTGAAATTGAAAAAATAGATTTTTGGCCAATTATATCTAATGTGTTATATGATACTTATAAAAGACGTATTTCTGAATATTTACAATTAATTTTAACTAGCCAAAAAATATTTTCTCAATTGAATATAAAATCTATATTATCGTTGAATATTTTGGGAGAAACAGAAAAAACTATTTTAGCAGTAAATAATTATAAAATTCCTTCAATTTTATTGGAACACGGTGCAACAAATTACACATCTTCAATATCTCATTATGACATAAGTAACATGTATCCTATCTTTAAAGACAAAATTGCATTATGGGGGGATATTCAAAAAGAATATCTTTCACGTCATAGAAACATTTCTTCCGACAGAATTTTTGTAACTGGAAGCCCGCGACATGAGGATTTTTTTAATCAATCACAAATAAATAAAAAAAATTCTGATAAAATCATCCTTATAACTCCACAAGTAATGACTGAATTCAATGCTTTGACAGATACTAATTCTTATTTAAGATTAGAAAAATTATTGGTAAAAATTTTTCAGGTTACCAAAAATATACCTGATATCAAAATCATTGTAAAAATGCATCCAACTCTTGGACCTGGTAATGAATTTGTTAAAAATCTTATTTACAAACTTAATTCCAATGTAAAAATACTACAACTTGAGTCTGTGTTGGAAGTTATATCTTCATGTGATTTAATGTTAAATATTAACACTGAACTTTTTCCATCTACAGTACTTTATGAGGGATTAATTATGAAAAAACCTGTAATCAACCTTACAATGACGGATGAAAAATATGATTTTGAATTTGTAAAGGATAATGCAGTTCTTTCTATTTCTAATACCGACGATCTTGAAGCATCTATAAAAAAAATTCTTTTTGATGACAATTTTAGTTCAAAGTTGATTAAAAATGGTCAACAACATTTACAACGATATTTTACTAATCATTTTAGTGCGTCTGAGAATCTAGCTAATATTCTATTAAATTTCGCTAACGAGTAAATGTATAAGTAAATTTTGATTTGACATTATATTTAAATAAATAAGATTTTAAATCTAATCATTGAAAACAAATTTCAGAAAAAATGAAGATAAAGAATCTCAAATTAAAGATTCTCAAGAATCTACTGATAAGAAAGATCTTACTCCTGAAGAATATGAAAAATTTATTGTGGATTCTGGTGCAAAAGGCTCCTTTATGGTATATCGATCTGCTAAAAAAGATGAAGAATTAGGATTAGATGAATTATAATATAATATAACAAAAATTACAATGTCAAACAATTCTCCACAAAAATTACAAAATTCTATTGAAGAAATAATGAAAAAAGCTCAGTATGGTCATTTCGATGAATGGGTACAAAATTTTGCATTAAATTTAACAAATATTTGGAATTACAAATCAGCTAGATCTTTAGATCCTTCAAAAGATCAAAATTATGATAAAACTAAACACTCTGCAATTGTTATTGGAAGAGGTCCTTCAATCAAAAAACATGATCATCTAAAACTACTAGCTGAAAGTAATTATCAGGGATCCATTGTATGTTGTGATGGAAAATTAATTGATGCATTAAATGCTGGAATTACTCCTGATAAATTTCCAAAATTTTATGTTGCAACTATTGATCCATACCCTGCAATTAAACAACATTATGATAATGAGATTGTTGATGTTTATGGTTCTAAAATTAAAGGCATTTTTACCATTTTAACTAATCCTGATGTTATAGAACGTGCAAAAAAAGCTGGAATTCAAATACATTGGCTTCATTCTCTTTTTGATCATAATGAAGGGAAAAAATCATTTAATCAAATTTCAGCTTCAATGATAAGAGCAAAAAATCATACAAATGGTTTACCTGCAATTCAAACAGGAGGTAATGTTGGTACCTCTTCTTGGTTTATTTCTTGGCAAATTCTAAAGTGTTCTACTGTCGCATTAATTGGAATTAATCATGGTTGGGAAGAAGACGATTCATGGAACACAATCATATCCCATGGTCAAAATAATGAAATTTCAAAACATCTTGATCAAAACAGTCCATCTTTTAAAAAATTATTTCCAAAAATACATAATCCTGATTTTGATAATAATTGTATATTGGATCCCCTATTCCAATTTTACAGTTCTGCACTAAAAGAATTTATTTCACGTTCTCCTAATTGGATACAAACCATTAATTCTACTGAAGGGGGTTCAATTTTTGGCGATCGTGTAAAATCTATGAAATTTAAGAATTTTTTAGAAACCCATAAAACATAACTAATTGATTTATGAAAGCAACAATATCACACGGGTTTAAATATCAGATTTTCATTCCTACATATATTGAAAGTTCTGCTTGTAGTGCCAGAAATTCGTCTTGATGGTTCACCTAACCATTTTCCATTTTGGGCAGGAATCCTTGCTGCAATTGTAGAACAAAAAGGAGGACAGGTAGCAATCCTTGATCTTAATGCGCTTAGAATCAATTATGGTGGAACTCAAGTTCCATTACGTGTAATTGCTGATGAAATATCTTCAGAAAAATGGGATATGGTTGGTATAGGGGGATTAACAACAACTTATGCTAGAATCAAACAACTAGCACCAATAATTAGAAAATATGCCCCAGACTCTTTGTTTGTTGGTGGTGGAGGTTGGAGTTCATACAATCCAACTGAAATTCTAGAACTCATTCCAGAATTAGATCAGATTGTAATTGGAGAAGGAGAAGAAACATTTGCAGAACTTTATGATCAGGTCAATAATAATTCAAAAGACTTTGAAAATGTTAATGGATTATGTATAAGAGATCCTACTTTAGGATACAAATTTACAGCTCCACGTGCCTTGATTCCTGATCTAAATACTGTACCATATCCCGCATATGATCTAATGGAAACGGAAATTTATTTCAAATTTTCATCACTTAGTATGTCTGCTGATAGTTATAATTCAAAAAGACGTGTATCAACTGTTTGGGAAAGAGGATGTCCTAGAGGTTGTACATTTTGTTCCCATAATGGAATGTCTAGAATAGATTTACAGAATATTTATGGTGAAGGTGATAGAAAAGAGGGTGAAAAGTTAGTAAGAATCTCAGATAAAGAAAATGATACTTTTCAATTACCCGCAAGATGGCCTACTCCTGAATATGCTGTAAACAATGTAAAATTATTAAAAGAAAAGTTTGATGTTGATTTTGTTTCAATTTTAGATGAAAATATGACTAGTAATTTAAAATGGACAAAAGAATTTTGTGATTTGTATGTTAAAGAAGGATTAGATAAAACTGTAAAATGGGGAACATTGGGTGATGCACCAAGCGTAGCAGTTAAACCAGAAATAATTCCTATTATGAGAGATTCAGGTTGTTCTTACATTTCATTTGGGTTTGAATCAGCGTCTGATAAAGTACTTAATGAAGATATACAAAAAGGACAGTTACGTTCACATTTACAAAAAACAGTTGATACATTAAAGAATGCAAAAATGACCCCAATTACAACTTTTATGATTGGAAATATGCATGAAAATATTGATGATCTAATGGAAACAGTAGATTTTTGGATTCAAAATGGCGCAGAAATTGATCCATTCATTTGCACTCCATATGTAGGCAGCCCTATTTTTTATGATAACAAAGATTTCCTATTACAGCAATACGATACCAAATTGAAATTGATAGAGGAAGGTAAAGCTAGTGTGGACGAGAAAACTTTGCACAAATGGAAATTAACAGCTTTAGATAAATTCATGACGGAGTGTGGAGATGCAACAAAATATACGGCAACAGTAAGCCAATATTTCACAATACCTGAACTGTTTGCAATAAAAGAATTCATGTATAAACACGATACAACAAGATTGCTACAAATGGCACATAGAAAATATGATGAAACAGGATTAGAACAATGGAAACATAATGAAAAATGGAAGAAGTACTGTGAAGTTTGTCATGCTAAAGAAGAATTATCTCTAACAATTTTAACTAGTTGATTTTCTATCACTAAATAAGGAATTATACATATACTAAAAAAGTGATTAATATGAAAAATTGGAAAATCCCTCTTTACAAAATCTATACTGATGATGAAGATGTTAATTTAATTACTAAAATAATTAAAAGAGGTTCTTCTTGGGCATTAGGACCTGAAATTGAAGAGTTTGAAAACTCAATAAAAAATTATGTTGGTGCTGATTACTGTTTAGCTCTAAATTCTGGAACTTCTGCTTTACATGCAACATTACTTGCATATGATATACGTCAAGATGATGAAATAATCGTACCTTCTTTTTCATTTATCGCAACAGCTAATTCTGTTCTTTTTGTTAAAGCAAAACCAAAATTTGTTGATATTGAAGAAAACACGTTTGGTTTAGAGCCGCAATCCATCTTAGAAAATATAGGTCCAAAAACTAAATCAATAATCCCAATGGATTATGGTGGTCAAGGATGTAAAATATTTGATATTAAAAAAATTGCTGAAGAAAAAAATTTAATTTTAATTGAAGATGGAGCTGAATCTTTGGGTTCTTCTGTAAATGGAAAAAAAATTGGTAGTATATCTGATTCTACAATTTTTAGTTTTTGTGGAAATAAGGTTCTAACAACTGGAGAAGGTGGTGCAGTTACAACTAACTCTAAAGAAATATATGAAAAAATTAAGCTCATTCGTTCTCATGGACGTGTTGATAATTCTGATTATTTCAGTAATCCCACTTTATCTCAGTATATTGGATTGGGCTATAATTGGAGAATGTCTTCATTAACTGCTGCATTGGGTATATCACAATTACAAAAATTGGATAAAATTATCAAAATGAGAAAAGAAAATGCACAATATTTATCTGAAAAACTATCAAAAATTTCACAAATTAAAGTTCCAAATCCTCAATCTGGCCATGAACATATCTACCAAATGTATACAATTATGCTTGAAAATAAAAAAACTAGGGATGATTTACATAACTTTCTAATTGAAAAAGAAATTTTTTCTAAAGTTTACTTTTACCCTATACATAAGACTCAATTCTACTCTAAATTTACACCTACATCTGAACTACCAATTACTGATAAAATATCAAATCAAGTTTTAACAATTCCATTATATCCAAACATGACAAAAGGAGAGAAAGAGTATTTGGTTGATTCAATAATGGAATTTTTTGATTCTAGATAATTTAGCAAGAATACTGTTGAATTATCCACATGTTATTTTTTTCTTGGGCGTTCTTTTTTTCTTCCTGTGTGATAAGAGTTTCTTCTATTTTTTCACCTTGTCTTAATCCTACAATCTTCTGTTTCTTTGAAATTTCAGAAGCCAAATCTTTTATCATATATGATTTCATTTTTGGAACAAAAATTTCACCTAAATTAATAAGAATAATACATTTGAGAATATGTTCAACTGCTTCATCAACATGGAAAAAATATCTTTCCATTTTTGGATGAGTAATAGATAATGGTTTATTATTCTCTTTTTCTTTCTTCCAAACTTCAAATACATTACCTCTTGTTTCTCTTACATTTCCTAAACGTATTGATGCAAATTTAGTTTGTTCCATATGAACTCCTGCCCAACTTGCCAATCTTTCACAAATTTGTTTTGTTGTGCCGTATAATGTTGAAGCTTCGGCTGCTTTATCTGTACTAACATTCAAAAATTTTGTTGGTTTGTTAATCATTGACATCTTTACTAAATTTATCATACCTTGAACGTTTGTGTCTATTGTTTCAATTGGATTAAATTCAGAAATTTCTATATTCTTTATTGCAGCAAGATGTAATATGATGTCTACATTATGTCCTGCCATTTCAATTCTTTCTTTGTCTGTTATACTTCCCAGAAGTAATCGTAATCTTTTATCATTAATCGATCGATTTAATTTGAAAAGAGCATGTTCATCAATATCTAACACTCTAACTGTTTTGACTGGAAATTCAAGGATTTTTTTAACTAACACTGAACCTACACTACCAGCTCCTCCTGTAACAAGAATTGTTTTGTTCTTTAACTCCTTTGTAAGATTATCTTTTATTTTTTTGTTCATGATGGTTATTTGAAATTATTGTACCTTTACTTGTGTTTTCATAACTATGAATATTAACTCTTTCTTAATATGTTGACTTAATTTTGGTAATTTATTGGTGTACAGGATTTAGACTCATTCTAACCCTCTTTTGAAATTATTATAACAACTGAAAGCTAATATCGAACATTTTTTCTTATAATGTATTGAAAGTATTGGTAGTGGGATATGGTTCTATTGGTAAACGTCATATAGAAAACCTCTCCAAGTTAAAAAATGTACAAATTATTGTTTGCACTAAAAGAAATTCTGATAAATTTCTTCAAGAAAAAAAATGTAATATTTATGAATCTTTAACTGATTGTATCCGCGAAAATCCTCTGTTTGCTATAATAGCTAATCAAACTCGTTTTCATATGAAAACTGCATTACGTTTAGCAAAAGAAGGAATACATATGTTAATTGAAAAACCACTTTCACATTCTTTACAAGGAACTAAAGAACTTCTTAATGTAGTTAACAAAAAGAAGTTAATTGTATTGATGGGATGTAATTTCCGATTTCATCCCTCATTTATGCTGATGAAAAATATTGTTTTACAAGGAGATTTGGGAAGGATTATTTCTGCACGAGTGGAGAATGGTTCTTTCTTACCTGATTGGCATCCATATGAAAACTATCAAACAAATTATGCTGCCAGAACTGATTTAGGAGGAGGAGCTGTTCTAACATGTATACATGAAATTGATTATTTGTATTGGTTTTTTGGCAATATTCGTGATGTTTTCTCAGTTACAGGTAAATTTAGTGATCTTAACATAAAAGCTGAAGATCTATCTGTAATTATCTTAAAATTTAAGAATAATGTAATTGCTGAAGCACATTTAGATTATTTCCAACAACCTAGTGCAAGAAATTGTAAAATGATTGGAACAAAAGGAACGCTTACCTGGGATATGGAAAAAAATACTGTAAAATATTATAACATCAAAAGTAAAAAATGGATTGAAAAATTAAGATTGTCCAATTATGATATTAATACAACATATGTGGATGAATTACTTCACTTAATTGAATGTATAAAGAACAAAAATAAACCTCTTAATGATCTAAAAGAAGGAATTTACACATTGAAAGTTGCTCTCACTGTAAAAAATTCATCAAAACTTAAAAAAACATTATCTGTAATTAAATAAAATGGATTCTAATAAATTATTTAATCTCAAAAATAAAACAATAGTACTTACTGGATCTGCAGGCAGACTTGGAACAAGATTTGCTCATGTGTTAAGTAAATCTGGTGCAAATGTGGTTTTAATTGATATTGAACAGTCTGCAAATAAAAAACTTGAACGTGAATTAATTTTACAGTATAAAACAAAACCCACTTCTTTTTGTGTTGACATAAGTGATCAAAACAAGGTAAAACAGTTGATAAAAAAAATAATGTTGAAATATTCAAAAATAGATGTTTTAATTAATAATGCTCATTTTATTCCACGTACTCATGCAAAACGTGATGCATCATTTGAAAAATACCCATTAGATTTATGGGATGAAACTATTTCAATTAATTTAAGAGGGCTTTTTCTGTGTTGTCAAGAAATTGGCCAAATAATGTTAAAACAAAAAAAAGGTGTAATTGTTAACATTTCATCTATTTATGGTATTGTTGGTGCTGATCAAAGAATTTATGGTAAAAGCAGATTAAACTCACCACCATTTTATGCTGCTTCAAAAGGTGCGATGGTAAATTTTTCTAGATATCTTGCAGCTTATTGGGAAGGAAAGAATATTCGTGTTAATACTCTTACACTTGGTGGTGTTTTTGATGAAAAACTCCACAAAGATAAAACTTTTGTAAAAAATTATTCTAAAAAAACAATTTTGGGAAGAATGGCTAACAAAGAAGATTATGACGGACCTTTACTTTTTCTTGCTTCCGATGCATCATCTTATGTAACTGGAACAAATCTAATTGTTGATGGTGGATGGACAGCATGGTAAATTTTTTTTAAAATATGTTGATCTTTTTACTAGCTATCATTTCTGCGATCTGAAATTCAAATTCTGTATCAATCATAAACCCTGTTTCTGTTGGAATTTCATGTGGTAATATTTTTGGCATGTGCCATTTACCATATTTCAGCAACTTATTCACATTAATTGTAAATAATCCATTTAATTGATAAACTATTGGTGCAGATTGTCTACTTTTAATTTTCTTTCCAATTTTTTTTGAATACTGTAAAAATCCTTTAGAATCAATTTCCATCATGTTGAAGTATGGGTTGTGATGTTGTTTGTATACTCCATACACTCCATCCACTTTCTTTCTTTTCAAAATATTTATTGTTCTAGCAATGTCTTTGTTACGAATAAATGGTACTGTACAATCACGATTTACAAGAATATCAAAATTATAACCTAATGATTTTAGATTATTGATTCCATGAAGTATGACTTCATACATACCTGCTTTATCAGTAGCTAATTCCTTTGGACGCATAAATGGAATTTCAGCTCCATATTTCTTTGCAATTTTAGCAATCTCTTCATTCTCTGTAGATACAATCACACTATCAAAAATATTTGAATTTAAAGCCGATTCAATTGTGTAACTAATTAGTGGCTTACCATTAAGTAATCGTATATTTTTTTTTGGAACTCCTTTTGATCCACCTCGTGCTCCTATAAAACAAATTGATTTCATTTCTAAAAATTCACTTCATCTTTTTTTAACTAGTTTATTATCTTTTTATTTTTTCAGAGAGCCTAATTGCTTTTACAGTATCTGTTAGTTCATTATAATCAAAACTAACATTGTTATCAACAAAATTTTTTGTTTTACTTGATGTTATATGTATCTCAATAATTTTTGCGCCAAGAATGGAGGCAGATAATGGAGCTATTAACTGTGGACAATGATTTGAAAATCCATCAAATTTATCTAATTCTGAAAAATCTATATCTTCTAAACTACATGGGTATTTGGGAACACAGTATAACCATTTTATTTTGGGATGTTTATAAAATTTGGAGTTTTCTAATGTGTATTGACTACTGATGATTATTTCTTTATTCGTTTCTAAAATTTTTTCTATCAAATCAGTAGTTTTGTTTTCTAATAATTGTCTACCATCAAATTCTCGTATTTTGAATCTTTTTACATATGGTGTAAGAATGTCTACAGCTTCTACATACATTGGAGTACAAAACCATTCTATTCCTACTGCTTGTGATAAGTCATTAATTTTTTCTACATTTGATTCTGAAATTGATGTTTTCATTAATCTTTCATATTCAGGATGATTACCTATGATGCTTTTATTAAAAGCCTGAAATTTTACGGCATTACAGCCCGCATTTTTGGCATGAGACATCATGTCTTCCACAAGATTCAAATCACCATCCCAATTAACTCCAATTTCTGCAATGATAAAACTCAATTACTATATTTCAAATTAAGTATGTAATAAACTCATTTAGAAAATCTTTGTTTCAATCACATCAAATATACTTTGTATAATTCCCAAAATCTATTTCATAATACAATATTATTTGTGTTATAGTTTTATTAGATGAATTAATTCATTATACTCATATACGTCTATGATATCTATTAGATAAATGAAATATTGTACAAAGTGTTTAATGCCTAATACACGTCCTGGTTCTAACTTTGATACTGATAATGTTTGTGAAGCATGTAATAATTATGAAAAACAAAAAAATGTTAACTGGGATTCTCGTTTTACTGAACTAAAAAATTTATGTGATAAATATCGTGGTACTAATGGAACTGGATATGATTGTGCTATAGCAGTTTCTGGAGGAAAAGACTCTCACTTTCAAACCTATATTATGAAAGAAGTAATGAAAATGAATCCTGTTCTTTTGACTGTAGGTAATACTGATTGGACAGAAACTGGTAGAATGAATTTAGATAATTTGTCTGACACTTTTGGTTGTGATATCATTATGATTCAACCAAATAGAAAAGTATGTAAAATTATTTTCAAAAAAGCATTTGAAGAAATTGGACAACCTTCTTGGTATCTTGATTCTTTAATCTATGCATTTCCTTACCGAATGGCAATGCAGCTTGGTGTCAAACTTTTAGTTTATGGTGAAGATGTAAACTATGCATATGGTGGTAAATTCAAAGAAGAAACCCCTTCTGCAATGTTACAACCTTCAAACGATATTGTAAAGCCATATTGGGATAAATGGCTTGCAGATGGTCAATTATCTGAACAGGATCTAGCTTCAGCAAGAGCTCCAACGATTGAGGAATGCAAAGAATTTGGTTTAGAACCAATTTTTTTGAGCTATTTCATTCATTGGAATTCTTACCATAATTATGAAGTGGCTAAACGTTGGGGATTTCGTCACTTAGGACATGAATATGAACGTGAAGGTTTTCTTGAAAATTATGATCAAATTGATACTATTGGTTATTTGTTAAATATACATTTGAAATATCTTAAGTTTGGTCACGCTTATCCAACTGATATTGCATCACGTTGGATTCGTTACGGTATGAAAAACAGAGAAGAAATGATTCCATTTGTTGAAGAACATGATTCACAACTTGATCAAGGTGTTGTAGATAAATTCTGTGAATTTATAGGAATATCTAGTAGAGATTTCTGGAAAACTATGGATAAATGGTATAATCCGAATCTCTTTGAACAGGATCAAGATGGAGTATGGCATCCAAAATTTCAGGTGGGAATAGGACTAAAATAATAATACATAATACAAAAAAATATTCATAATTTACATGTTAAAAAGGAAAATTATTGTTACAACTGGAACAAGAGCTGATTATGGCTTATTGCGTCCTGTTCTAAATAAAATTCAAACTAGTAAAAACCTAGATCTCGTTCTAATTGTAACAGGCATGCATCTTTCTCAAAAGTATGGATTAACGATTAACGAAATAAAAAAAGATGGATTTAAAATATCTGCTTCTTTTAATATGATTCCAAAACAAAACTCCAAATATTCTGTAGCTGAAATTTTGGGAAATTCTATTGTTGAATTCTCAAAAATTTTTAAAAAATTTCAACCTGATATCAATATTATATTGGGTGATCGTGATGAAATGCTTGCTTCAGCTATTTCTGCATATCATATGAACATACCAAATGCCCATATTCATGGAGGTGATAGATCAGGAGGATTAGATGAATATACACGACATGCAATCACAAAAATGTCTAATATTCATTTTGCTTCTTCACAAAAAAGTAAAAATAGAATTTTAAAAATGGGCGAAAATCCAAAATATGTTTTTTTCACTGGTTCTCCTGCAATTGATGAAGTTAAGCATGCTCAAATAACTAGTAAAAAAATATTAGAATCAAAATATAATTTTAAATTTTCTGGAAATGAAATATTATTTGTACAACATCCTGTTACAACACAAGTAGAAAATACAAAAAATCAAATCAATAATTTGTTAAAAGCAATTCAAATTATCAATAAACCCGTAATTGCAGTATCTCCAAATTCTGATGCTGGCAGCAACATTATTTTCAAATATTTGGAAATGTTTTCAAAATCACATCCATCATTTATGTTATTCAAGTCATTCCCTAGATCTGATTATCTGGGAATGTTAAAAAATTGTAAAATGCTTGTTGGAAATTCAAGTAGTGGGATTATAGAATCTAGTTATTTTAAAATCCCTGTAGTTGATGTTGGAATAAGACAGAATAATAGAGAAAAAGGACCAAATGTACTTCATGTAGATGCAAATTCTTCTATTTCTATACACAATAAACTTGTTAAAGCATTAGAAATGAAAAAACAACATCTTTCTATTACATCAATTTATGGTAATGGAAATGCTGCAAAAAAAATTATCAAATATCTTGAGACGATTAAATTAAATCCTGAATTGATTGAAAAACAAATTTTGTATTAACTTTATGTCGATATATTATGTTGTTTTGTAAATATTTAGTATAGTTTCTTTAAACAATTGAAATAAGAAGTAATGTGATATGGCTCCTAATTCTTGTGTTGATGTTGGAGGTTCATGTAAATCAATTTTTTTAATTTGAATTATTTTACCTGTGTCATAATTTTCATCCATATAATGAACTGTAACCCCCCATTGTATTTCTTTATTTTTTATTGCATCATCTGTTTCTGTAGGACCTTTATACTTAGGTAATAGTCCTGGATGATAATTTACAAACCCTTTTTTTGGAGTTGACAATAATGGTTCAGTAATTTTTCTAGGGTAACAATATGAGATACCCAAATCAAATGATTCTATTGAAGGGTTATCTTTTATTGTATATATTTTGTATTCTAAATTTATTGAAGTTAGAAATTTTGTGATTTTCGATACGTGACGTTCTTTTGTATATACCCTTATCATACAAGCTTAAACAAGGTTTTAACTTATATTTTAAATGTAATTTGACATAATTCTAAGCTGATACCGTTACTACGTCTGATATAAATAATTAGTTTGTAATTGGTTGATATTGCGACAAATTAAAATTTTAATTCCTACTCATGTTACTCCTGATACTAAATCCATAGTAACACTATTTTTTGAAAATTTATTACCTGTACTCAAACAACATGTACATGTACATGTTGTTTGGTTTGTTTATCAACCAGAACGAATAAAAAATTTAACAAAAATATCTGACGATGTGACAATTTTAGATATTCATGATTATGATGATGCTGTTGAATTATTACAAAAACAAAAACCTGATATTATTTTTACATCTGCCACAAAAGCTTTTGTAGATTATGCTATATCTACTGCAGCCAAATCTTTAGATATTCCAACATTTAGTATGTTTTGGAGTGATTGGTATTTTTATACCACTAGCCAAATAAAATATGCAACATTAAACATAAGCAGATTTTTTCAAAGCTCAATTCCTACTGATACAGATAAAGATCAAAAAAAACCCATGAGAAGGGGGCTATTTTTTCTAGCAAAATATCTCTTTTTGGCTAAAACTCAAAAAGCTGTAAGGATGAATTTTGCACAAATAATTTCAAATTTTTGTATGCTTTTAAAACGTAGTATTTCTGATACTGCAACTGATTCAAGGTTTGCAAGTACTTTACATTTTTTAGAAGATGAGAAATTACAAAATACACTTGTAGCATCCGGATTTGATAAATCAACATTATTAGTAACAGGAAATCCAATTTTTGATAAATCACTGCAAAAATCCTCAAAACAAGATAATTTCTTTAAACAAGATGGTGAAAAAAAAATTTTGTTAGCTCCTTCAACACTTTATGAACATGGGTTTTGGAACCAAGAACAAAGAGATTTTGCTATCAAAGAAATTGTAAAATCTATATATCAAAATGATAACATGTCCATTACAGTCAAAATACATCCATCTACATCAATTCTTTCAGAATATGTGTCGATAATTAATCCGATAGATACATCAATCCCTGTATATCAAAAAGGTGACATTCAAGAATTTCTTGAAAATATTGATCTAGTAATTACATTTCTATCGTCTACTACTGAAGTATATGCAATAATTGCTAGAAAACCAGTAATAATTTGCAATTTTTTTCAATCAGAAAAAGATATGTTGGTAAAGAGAGGTCTTGCCGTTGAATGTACTGATCCATCCAAATTGATTGAATCAATAGAAAAAGCTCTTCATAATTCAGAATATGAGAAAAAACGTGATGATTTCATTAGGGAATTTCTTTTTAAAGCAGATGGGCATGCTTCTGAAAGAATATGTGATGCAATTCTAAAATTATTAAATAAAAAATAAAACTTATTTTAATTTTTTTTACTTATCGTTATTTTCCTACTTTTTTTGTTACTTAATTCCATAGAATCTAAAACTTTCAATATTTTTAATTCATCTTCAAATGTATAATTTGGTAGTTTTTTACGTTTAATTGCAGTCATGAAATTCCTCATTTCATCTACATATAGTGATTCTGATGGTGTATTGCCTTTGTAACCTTTAGCGACTTCTCCAGATTTAATCTGAATTTTTTCCCATTTAGAATTTTTTCCTATTTTTATTATTCCTTCATTATGATCACAAAGTATCACTCCTTTTTCACCAATGATTTTTGTTTCACTAAATGCTGGATCAGAAATAACATCAATTACCATTATACATTTAACACCACTTGAAAATTCAATCATTGATTGATAAAGATCATCAATGTTAGCTTTGAGTTTTGAAACTTTATGAATACTTCCATAAACTGAGTTGATATTAGAGAATAGATGTGTTAACCAAACCAATTCAAATGGAATTATTTCTCTTGCAGCACCTGTCTCTTTTTTAGATACATAAAAATCTCTATAGTCTTCCCACGGATGCCAATTAGGTAGATAATGTCCAAAATGATGATAAACTGTTAATGTCTTCCCAATTTCTTTTTGGTTCAAAAGTATTTTTAATTTTTTAATTAATGGATGATATAAAAGAGTACTAGATGGTAAACCAATAATTGGTTTCTTTTTTAATTGCAATGTTATTTTTTTAACATCTTGTGATGAAAGATTTACTTCTGTAAAAAAATGAATATCATTTTTTATTGCAATTGATGCATATTTGTAATGTAAATCAGGAGGAGTAGAAATAATCATACAAGATGGACTTTCTTTCAGACCTTCTTTTATCGTAGAGACCGTAGATATTTTATATAATTTTTTTACCTCTACTCGTCTATCTAATCTAGGATCAAAACCTATGATATTTTTAAATCCAAGTTTAATTAAATTTCTAATTCTTCGCTTTCCCATTGATCCTAAACCAACTACTAAAACTTGCATGAATAATTAATTATTTTTAGAGTATTAAATATCCCTTTGTACGTGATATTAAATTAAAATCACCTTAAAATACCCTAGATCATTCTTGTTGATAAATGGTAAAATCTTCTTCTGAAATAAAAATTGAAAATCAAATTATTGGAATAAAACATCCATGTTATGTTATAGCTGAAATAGGAATAAATCATAATGGAAGTATTCATGTGGCAAAACAATTGATTGATGCTGCTGTAAATGCAGGAGCAAATGCTGTAAAATTTCAAAAAAGATCTTTAAACGATCTTTATAGAGAAGATATTTTAAAAAACCCCAATATTGATAGCCAGGCATTAGAAATACTCATTGGCATTCTTCAAGAAGTTGAATTCAAAGATGAAGAATATAAACAACTAATTGAATATTGTAAAAATAAAAAAATTACATTTCTATGTACTCCTTGGGATATTCAAAGTGTTAATTTTCTTGAACAATTTGAACTTCCTGCATACAAAATTGCATCTGCTGATATGACAAATTTTCCTTTGTTGTTACATATTATAAAAACTGGTAAACCGTTGATTGTCTCATCTGGAATGTCAAAAATGGATGAAATAGAAAAAACCGTTTCTTTTTTAGAAAAAAATAACGCAAAATTTATTTTACTTCATTGTAATAGTACATACCCTGCACCAATTGAGACATTAAATCTTGAACTAATACCATTATTGAAAGAGAAATTTAAAATTCTGATTGGATATAGTGGACATGAGCCTGGAATTACCAGTACACTTACTGCTACAATTATGGGTGCAGTAATGATTGAACGTCATATCACATTAGATAAAACTATGGAAGGATTAGATCAAGCAGCTTCACTAGAACCAAATGAATTCAAGAATTTAATAGAAAATATTAGAGAATCAGAAAAAGCAAAAGGAAAACCTATTAAAAAAATGACTAGAGGGGAGATTATGCAAAAAGAAGTTTTAGGTAAGAGTATAATAGCAAAAAATGACATAAATGAAAATGAAATTTTCTCAGAAAATAATTTAGATGTCAAAGGTCCTGCAAAAGGGCTTTCACCACAATTTTATTATGAAATATTGGGAAAAAAATCAAAGCGTAAAATAGAAAAAGGTAACTATCTACAAGATGATGACTTATGATTTTAGGAATGAAGGTACGAAAACAAGATTTAGAGGATATGTTATTATTTGAACCAAAAATTCTAGAATTTCATTTTTCAGACAGTGATTTAAAATTAGAATTAGATCAAAAATTTGATCAAAGATTAATTGTTCATTGTTATGAGTATTTTGATAGAAAACTCTTGGATATTGTTAGTTTAGGTGAAACTAATCAAATTCATTCTCAAGAAAAGACAATCGAATTAATTCAACAAGCCATAGACAAAACTGTTTTGTTAAATAAAAATTTTAAAGGAGAACCATCTATCATTGTACATCCTGGAGGTTATTCATTAACTGAAATAGATGACGAAAAAAGAAATAAAATGAGATCAAGTATGGTTACTGCTGTTGAAAAACTTGATACAAATAAAGTGAATTTTTTAATGGAAAATATGCCCCCATATGCTTGGTTTTTTGGTGGACGATGGCATTCGAATGTATTTCTTGATGCTAATGATATGAATCAATATTGTAAAGATCTTAATCTCAAAGTATGTTATGACCTATGTCATGCACAACTTTATTGTAATACTAAACAAATGTCATTAATTGATCAACTAAAAATCATAGAAAATAAAGTTGATCATTTTCACATATCAGATGCAGATGATGTTGATGGTGAAGGATTACAATATGGTGAAGGTAGCATGGAATTTGAAAAAATAATTCCAATTCTAAATAATCATAAAGATAAGGGGTTTGCAATAGAAGTTTGGAAGGGTCATGAAAATAAAGGAAAGGGTTTTAGGGAATTCCTACAAAAAGTTACAGAAGCAGGATTGATAGTAAATTGAAAAATGCATTAATTTTCGGATTAACTGGTCAAGATGGTGCCTATTTATCACAATTCCTATTAAAAAAAGATTACAATGTTTACGGAACCTTTCGAAGAACAAGTCACAAGTGTTTTGAACGTTTAGAAGAAATGAATACATTTGATGATGTGGAAACCATAAAAGCTGATCTTTCTGATCATGGTTCAATCGTTTCTGCTATTAAACAATCTCAACCTAATGAAATCTATAATCTAGCTGCACAGTCTTTTGTTGGTGCCTCATTTCAACAACCAATCTTAACTTCTGATATAACTGGATTGGGAGTGCTTAGAATTTTAGAAGCTATTAAGGAACATACTCCTGATGCCAAATTTTATCAAGCTTCTTCAAGTGAAATGTTTGGCAATTATTCTGGAATAAAAAATGAAGGATCTCCTTTTATTCCCAGAAGTCCTTATGGTGCAGCCAAAGTATTTGGTCACCACATAACAAATCATTATCGTGAAGCTTATGATATTTTTACTTGTTGTGGAATTTTATTCAATCATGAATCACCATTACGTGGATTAGAATTTGTAACCAGAAAAATTACTGAAACTCTTGCACGCATCAAATTTAAAAAAACTAAAAAACTATCTTTGGGAAATATTTATTCAAAAAGAGATTGGGGATATGCTGGAGACTATGTTGAGGCAATGTGGATGATGTTACAACAAAAAAATCCTGATGATTATGTAATTGCAACAGGCGAATCTCATTCGGTTGAAGAATTTTTAACTCTTGCATCTGAATATTCAGGATTAGGAGATTGGCATGACTTTGTAGAAATTGATGAGTCTATGAAAAGACCTACTGATATAGAAGATTTACTAGGAGATGCATCAAAAGCTAAAGAGAAAATTGGATGGAGTTCTAAGACTAGTTTTAAAGAATTAGTAAAAAAAATGGTTGACCATGATATAGAATACCATAAAACACATTCAATGGGTTTTTAATAAAATGAATAATGCAGCTATAGTTACTGTAAGAAATTCTTCTACTCGATTACCTAACAAAGCAATAATGAATGTCACAAAGGAATTGAAAGCAATTGACATTGTTCTGAAACGAGCAAAAAAAACAGGATTTCCAGTATTTTTAGCTACATCAATTTCTAAAGATGATGACATTTTTGAAGAAATAGCAAAAAAAAACAACGTTCAAATTTTTAGAGGTTCTTTATTGAACAAAATAAAAAGATGGTTCGAATGTTTTAATAAATTTGGAATTGATAGTGCACTTTTAGTTGATGGCGATGATTTATCATATAATTATGATATTGGCAAAAGAGCTATTTTAGAATTAAATACACAACGTGTGGATTTAATTACTCATCCAAAAGATATTGTTACAGGATTTTTTACATATGCAATTAGTAAAAAAGGCATAGATAAATTATATTCAATAGCAAAATCTGAGGAAATTAATACAGATGTTATTACAAAATTTATTGAAAAAACTAATCTTACTAGCTCTTTAATCCAATTAGAAAATTTTGAAAAAAATGAAAATGTACGCTTTACATTGGATTATGAGGAAGATTTAGAATTTTTTAGAAGATTGTATAAAGGTATAGGTGTAGAATCAAATGGAAAAGAAATTTTAGAATATTTAGAATCTAACCAAGATATAATTCAAATCAACTTTCATAGACAAAAAGAATTCCTTGAAAATCAAGCAAAGTTTAATGCAACGATCAAATAAATTAAATATTTTTTCTGGTTGGGGGTATTTTCATGGACCAAATTGATTTTGGTGTTACACCTTCTAAAAATTCATCATAATTTGAATTTTTAACATTTTTAGTCACAAATTCACATGCATTTTCAAGAGCACTGAGTGTATTTTTAACATCTTCTTCAGAATGAGAATAACAAATGAAAGTGGCACCGAGTACTGACATAAAAATACCTTTTTTTACCATTTCTTGTAGTAAAATAGATTTCATTGAAATGGACTCTATCTTATTTGAATCAAAACATTGTAAATGCATTCTAATTGGATAACCATACATTTTTGCATCCAAATCAAATTTTTTTACAGTTTTGTTCCATCCTTCAAATAATTTTTTACCTGTGTCCCAACAATGAGCAATTGTATTTTTTTCTTTCATTTCTTTTATAACCGCATTAGTTCCTGCAAGTGAAATATTTTCACTATTATTTGTGGATGAAACCCATAATCTATCAAATGTTTTCATAAATTCAGTTGGACCTGTAATTGATGAAATGGGTAAACCATTTCCCATCCCCTTTCCAAAACAAACCAAATCACCTTTAATATTGAAATATTTTTGAGCTCCACCGAGATCAAATCTGAACCCTGTTACAATTTCATCTAAAATTAAAAGAGAGTCATTTTGATTTGCTATTTGTCTTACTTTATTAAGGAAATTGTTTTGAGGTTTTTCATACATAGTTGGTTCTAAAACTATGGTTGCAATTTCATTTTTGTTATCTTCAAAAATTTGTTCTAAACCTTCATAGTCGTTATATTCAAAAATTTTTATCAGTTCAGAATTAAATTTTGGTACACCTTCATCTCTACTTACCATTGCAGCTTGCCAATCATGCCATACTCCACCAGATCCACAATAAGCAATTTTATCTCTTTTAGTAAATGCTCTAGCTGCACGAACTGCTGCAGTAACTGCATTTGAACCCGATTTCTCAAATTTTACCATTTCCGCATGAGGAATAATTTGAGAAATTTTTTCAGATAACTCTACTTCTATTGGATGTGGAAGAGAAAATAAAATTCCTTCTTTTAATTGTGAGATTATGGCTTTATTAACTGGCTCATAATTATATCCCAATGTTATTGGTCCTAAACCCATGAAATAGTCAATGTATTCATTACCATCTACATCTGTAAAATGAGAACCATTTCCAGATTTTATATAACTTGGATAAACACCTTCAACATATGCAGATGCAGCCCTACTAAATGTCCCTGTTTGATGTGGAATTATATTTCTTGCATTTTTTTTAAAATTATTAGAACGTTCTAAATTATGTACCAATAACTTCATTTCTTTCTAACAATCTATTTATCCTTTTGTTAGGATTTAATTACATTAAAATAAAATTAGAATAAAATGGAAGAAAATAATTTGGAAAATTCATCAAAAATACGAGATACTCTTCTTAGACTTGGAGCAATTAAAAATGAACATGTAGAGATTTTTTCAAAAAATACGCGAGATAAAAATAATCTAGTAGTTTACAAAGATAACAAATCAAAAGTAATTTTTATAGATGAGTATTATGTTGGAGATAATGAATATAAAAGTGGAGATTATAGAACTAAACCTGATCCTTTAATGCCATCTACAAATGTAGATTTAGAAGATTTATTGGATACACAAAGGCGTTATAAAAAATTTGAACAATTTATTACAAATAAAAATATCTGTGATTTTGGATGTGGAGAAGGGAATTTTTTACGAGTTTCTAAACCCTTCGTAAAATCTTTGGTAGGAATTGAATTACAAAAAAATTTTAGTGATGAAATTAATAATGATGGAATCAAATGTATCTCAAAATTAGATGAATTGATTGAACCTATGGATACATTTTTCTTATTTCATTGCTTAGAACACCTTCCAAATCCATCTGTAACACTTAAAGAAATTTATCATAAACTCAAGTCAAACGGTGAAGGAACAATCATTGTTGAAATACCTCACGCAAAAGATTTTCTACTACAACATTTAGAACTTGAATCGTTTAAAAACTTCACATTATGGTCACAACATTTAATTTTACACACAAGAGAATCGCTAAACTTGATGTTGGTTGATGCAGGATTTAAAAACATACACATTGAGGGTGTTCAACGTTATGGACTTGCCAATCATTTAACTTGGCTAAAAGATAAAAAGCCTGGAGGCCATAAAAATTCTCTGAGTATTATTGAAACTGAAAATTTAAAGAATTCTTATGCTGATGCACTTTCAAAACTTGATGCAAATGATACATTGATAGCTGTTGCAACTACTTGAAATAAAATTATTATATCAAAAATAATTTTATTTAACATTGTTAATTTCTTGTAAAAAATTAATTATAATTTAGATTTGACAAAATTTATTGATTTTACAGGAGTGGGATCTATTTTGGTCATCACCGCACAATAAATTGATGAATAATCTAAAATGTAAATTAAATTGATAATTTTTGATAAAATACTTCCTGTAACCGAAATTGTTTCTAAATAATTAATTTTATTATTTTTAAAATACTCTTTCATTATTTTCCATCTTTCTTTAGTTTTGATAAAATCATCGACACCTTGAATTAAAATAGGTTGTACATTTGATGTTTTTTCCCAAGAAACAATACCATTATGGCATGTTTCAACAATATTTTCTACCATGGCGTGAATTTTGGTATTTTCTTGAAGAGAATTTTTAAATCTTATTGCAGCTGATTGTAATCCAAAAGGATAGTAAATAACAGGAATATTTGTTATACGTTCTGCCAATTGTAGTGCTGGATTTTCTTTTGATAGATTTGAAGAATTAATTTTCACCCGTGTTTTTTCCATTTCAATTATGGATTCTGTAATATCATCTAGTTTGATTTCAAATGTAGTATGTAACACTTTCAAAATAGTGTACAAGTATGATGTAAAAGAAGCTCTAGGGGAATGATACTGTGGAACGAATCTATATTCAATGTTATTTGTTTCACAATACTCTTTCATTTTTCCACCTGATGAGAATGCAATAATTTTACAGCCAAGTAGATGTGCGGATTTTAGTACTGACAAAGTTTCATCTGTATTTCCTGAAACACTTACTGCAATTACTAATGTGTTTGAATCTACTGTTTGAGGTAAAGTGTATCCTTTTACAACATTTACATGAATTTTTGATTTTGATAAAATTGATGCAAACATATCTCCAATAGCCCCAGAACCTCCCATTCCTGTAACCACTATGTGTTTAACATTATCAAAATTTACAGATTCATGTTCAGCTTCAAATGATTTTTGTGCAATCTCAGGCCATATGTCATAAACTTTGTACATTTGTTGAGAATCATATTTTTCTAGAGTGAATATATCTAACAATCTGTTAAACTAAAACATAACCACAATAAAATATCTATCTAACTATAGATACTATTTTTTAATTGTATTGATAATTATTTATTTAATAATTCTTTAATTCCTTCTTTTAGTTCAAATTTTGGAGAATACATAATATCATTTTTTGCTCTAGATATATTTGCTTGACTATGTTTAATGTCTCCATACTTTTCAGCCAAAAATTTTATTTCTAATTTTTTTCCAGATAATAATATCATTTGTTTTGCAAGTTCTTTTATTGTAACTACTCTTCCACTAGCAATATTGAATATTCCACTTTTATCATATGTTGAAGCATTGTGAATTGATTGAATTACATCATATATTGCAACAAAATCTCGTGTTTGTAAACCATCTCCAAATATTTGAAGTGGTTCTTCTTCAATAATATTTTCTTTAAATTTAGTGATTACCCCGGCATATTCTGGTGATTGACCAATACCATATATGTTAAAAAATCTTAGAATAACATAATTAATGTCGTGTTTTAATGCAAATTCTTTAACATTTTGCTCCATTTGCATTTTGCTTTCACCATATGGTGAAATTGGATTCATTACTGATTCTTCTGTTAATTTATCATCTGGATAACTATCTCCATAAACTGCTGCTGATGAAGAAATAATTATTTTTTTTACATGATTTTTTTCACATGCGGTTAAAACATTATTCGTTCCATCTACATTAATTTTAAATGTCTCTGAAGGATTGTTAATTGATTCTGATACTGAAATCTTGGCAGCCAAATGAATTACTATGTCATGATCTTTTATTGCTCTTTGTAAATTCGGAAGTTCTGTAATATCCCCTTCTATTATTTTGACACCAAGATCTATAAGAAAATTTATAGACTTTTTTGTAGAGTTAGAAAAATTATCAAATATCGTAACTGAATTGTTATTTTCTAAAAGAGATTTTACAAGGTATTTTCCAATAAAACCTGCCCCACCTGTAACTAGAACCTTCATAAAATAATCAAATGAAATAGGGTTATATTTTATATTGATACAATTAGTTTTTAAAAAGCCAGAATTTGATATTAATTATGACTGACTCTATAATTGATTTATCTCTTAGAACAGTAGAGTGGAAAAATAACAAAGTAATTATGATTGAGCAGACCAAATTGCCAAATGAACTAGTATTTGTAGAATATGATGATTTTAATCAAGTTGCAAACGCTATCAAAACTTTGATAGTGAGAGGTGCACCTGCAATTGGTGTATCTGGAGCATTTGGATTGGCATTGGCTGTATTGCAAAGTAAAGCAACATCAAAAGAAGAATTACTTTCAGACTTGGAAGATGCGAGAAAAATCCTCTTTGCAACCAGACCAACTGCAGTAAATTTGGGTTGGGGATTAGAAAAAATTATGAATGTTGCAAAAACTGGAGAAACAGTTGAGCAAATTAGAGAATTAGTAATCTCTACAGCTAAAAGAATGGCAGATGAAGATATTGAAATTAATAAAGCAATGGGGAAGAACGGTTCAATTCTTTTTGATAATAATGATACCATAATGACTCACTGTAATGCTGGTGCATTGGCAACTGTTGCATATGGAACTGCACTAGGTGTAATTAGAGCAACAAGAGATAGTGGAAAAAATGTCAAAGTAATTGCAACTGAAACAAGACCTATTCAACAAGGTTCAAGATTAACTGCATTTGAATTAAAACATGATGGATTTGATGTCAGTTTAATTCCAGATACTGCAGTTGGGTATTCGATGGCAAATGGATTAGTGAATAAAGTTGTAGTTGGTGCTGATAGAATTGTAAAAACTGGTCATGTATTTAATAAAATTGGAACCTATCAAGTAGCAACAATGGCAAAACAACATGGAATTCCGTTTTATGTTGCAGCAC
>Ga0233434_1000531_pt1 | contig 42379 bp, 40 predicted proteins | sample SI_122_August201_4_FD_182738 | JGI IMG/M metagenome (GOLD analysis project Ga0233434, IMG submission 182738) | Seawater microbial communities from Saanich Inlet, British Columbia, Canada - SI_122_August2016_120_MG | ecosystem: Environmental > Aquatic > Marine > Inlet | place: Canada: British...
AAATACAGAATTACAGTTCCTGATTGTGTTCAAAGAATTGAAGAACAAACAGACGGTCAAGTAACTGTTGATGACTGGTTCCCAGTTCCAAGTTGTATGCCGTTAACTAATGTAATTGAAGCATTCTCAAGTAAACCAAAATACGAATTGTCTATTCACTTTGCTTGTGGTGCAGGAACATACATCTTTGAAGATGCTGATACAAAGAAATTTGTTCCATTAACAAAGTTCTGTGATATTCAAGGAATGTTAGAACTCTTTGAAGATAAATCCGAAGAAATTCGTTCTGGTAAAAACAAGTACTTTACAATGCTTGAAGTTGTAAGAAAACTCAAAGGTTTCGTTGATACTAAAAAACAACCAGCAGGATTAGACTTGGCAAAGATGTTTGGTAATATTCTCATGAAGAGATCATTTGATTCAGTTGGTTCATGGCACGTTAAAGGACTATTCCTTGGTATGATGCACTTCCAAGACAAATACAATGAAGATTTAGAAAGATTACAAAGATGTGATATTCACTATGTTACACCAGACCTTAGAATAGTTCCATTCTGTGCATTTAATGTAATTCCAGAATGGTACAGAGACAGAATCCAAAAGAAATATTCTATCACTGTAGAGGAATGGGAAGAACGTGAAGGTGTAAAACTTGAAGATGGTCTATACAGAGGTCTTATGAGACGTGGTGCAGGTGATGAACTTGCTGCTGGCTGTGCAAAGAGTCAGATGTTCCATGATGCATCTCAAGCAACAATGTAAGAGAATTATTCTTAAATGTTCATTTCAAAAGAGTAATAATGCTTCAATTCATTATCTGATTTGTTGAATTCTCAGACTAGTTTATTTCAAATTAGTAGTTTTAATTTTAAATTAAATCATCTCTTTGTAATTGGAATTTTAGTCTTAGCATTTTCGGTATCTTTTCTAATTAGATCTCAACCTGCTGAATATGGATTTGAATTAAATGAATTTGATCCATTTTTTAATTTTCGTGCTACTGAGTATATTGTAGAAAATGGATTTTCTGAATATTTTCAATGGCATGATGATAAAAGTTGGTATCCTACAGGACGTGATGTTTCTGCAACTTCTCAAATTATGCTTCATAGTACGGCAGCTATAACTTATCAAATATTTGGTGGTAACTCATCATTGTATGATTTTACTATCTTATTTCCCGCAGTAATTGGTTCATTAACTGTAGTTGTTATTTTTGCATTGGTAAGATTATTTGCAGGAACTATTGCTGGTCTTTTTGCTTCTTTATTATTTGCAGTATCACTTCCAATAATTCTTAGAGGTTCTATTGGTTGGTTCAAGTCAGAACCTCTGGGAATTTTTTATGGTTTAATAGGATTATATTTATTTTTAAGTGCAATTAAATCTGAAAATAAAAAAGTTGCAGCTTTAAAAATTATTTTTGGTGGAATAGTAATGGCTTTTGGATTGGCTTCGTGGGGAGGGAATCAATTTTTTATAATTCCTATTGGATTATTTATTTTAGTATTACCGTTTCTTAGAAAAGATCATAAATTTCTATTATGGAGCGTTCCTCTATTTGCAGGAATATTCCTTTTAATTTCAGGTTCATTTGAAAGACCTGGATTAAATTTTGTATTTGGTTTAGGTGGATTATCCTTAATCATTCCAACTGTATTTTTAGTGAGTATTATATTTGTTCAAAAAATAAGTAAGGATGGAAATAAAATAAGAAATAGTTTATTTTTCTTAATTTCTATAATTGTAATTGGATCATTTTTAATAATTATAAATGATGAATCAAACCTTTTACCTCTTCCTAGTTTTAGATATCTAAATGCAATTAATCCATTTTTGACAACTACAGATCCCCTTGTCGATTCAGTTGCAGAACATATGACAACATCTATCCAATTATCATTCCTATTTCATTCTGTTTGGATGATTTTTGCTGGAATTGGTATTTGGTTTATTTTATCTAAAAAAATATCTCAAAGTTTTGTTAAGAATGATATGAAGGTGTTTGTACTAATCATTGGAATAAGTGGGATGTATATTAGTTCGTCATTTATTCGTCTTGAAGTTTTTGCATCAATATCATTAATTATTTTTTCTTCTATTGCTTTATCTATTTTATCTAAAAATATTTTCAAAATTACTTTTTATGGAAAAAAAAATAATCTATTTAAAATTTTATATGTTATAATTATTTCATTTTTATTTATTCTCCCACTTATTTTTCCAGAAAATAATACCTGGATTAATCATACTGATATTCCTCCAACAATCTTTACCGGAGCAACATCAAATCCACCTACAAATGATTGGTTAGATACTTTGGAATGGATAAAACTCAATACTCCTGAAAATGCAGTAATTGCATCTTGGTGGGATTATGGATATTGGATTCAAACCATGGCTGATAGAACTGCATTGGTTGATAATTCTACATTAATTGATACTAGAATAAAAAACATGGCAAAAATGTTGTTGAGTACACCTGTTGACAGTTGGAATATGCTTAAAGAAATGAATGCTGATTATGTACTTATATTTTTGAGTGCTCAAAAAATAAATGATAATCTTGAAGAAAAACTCTATATTTTAGGTGGTGGCGGTGATGAATCTAAAGTTTTATGGTTTGCACGAATTGCTGAACTTCCAGCTGAAAAATATTTAAAACCTGATGGACTTACTGGTACAAATTATTTTCATGAACAAACAATGTTGGGTAAAATGATTCCATTTACCACTGTAGTATACTATGAACCTAATACTCAAGAAAATTCTGCAATCTATAAACCTGGATTTATTGAAATTGTAATTAAAAATATTGAATATGATTCTGACAATGATCCATTAAAACTAGTTTATACTTCGCCAAGTTTTATGAATGAGAAAGGAGGGCCTATGCAAGTTGTATTAGTTTATGAAGTCAACAAAAATTATATTCCATGATCTAATCCAATATATAATATATTTTAAAATTATTATTATTTTATTTTCTTTGCAAGTTCTAATCCATTACACATAATTACATCATCTTGTGATGCAAGAAATTCTAAAATTTTTGAATACATTCTTCCACCTTTCATTTTTAAAACATTGTCATGCCATAAAATAGTCATAATATTAAAATCTGAATCTAATTGACGACATGAATTCAAAGTTTTTTCTACAGTTAAAATTAATTTTTCTTCAGAAATATTCATGTAAGAAAACAGATATGCATCCATCAATGTTACTGGAAATTCAATAATATTATTAATTTTTTGATACCCCATATCCTCTGATGAAATTGAATTTTTTATTTTCTTATTTGATGAATCGTAGATAAATCCTAACTCTGATAATTTTTTTGGTAATTCTGGATCATTTGATAAATAATGTACTCTATTTCCAAAAATTTTTGAAGATGTTAGTTTTTCAAGATTTTCTCTCTCTTCCTCTATTTTTTTAATTTCGTTGATAGATGAAGGATCAGTATGTAATCCTACTTCCCATCCATTTTGACTTATTTCTTTGATATCGTCATGATAATCCCTATAGTTACTATTTTCATATTGTGTCCTAAAAAAGAATGTTGATTTGACTCCGAATTTTTCTTCAATTTCCATAAATTCTGAAAAATTTCGATATAGTTTGTTTATTGGAGTAGTTTCAAATAATTTTTTATCAAATCTATCTTTACGTTGTAAAATATGTTCTTTTGATGGTCCTTCATAACCCCAATCTACATCATGACTCAAAAATATGTATTGTTTCTTCATTTGGACAATTGATTTAATATTGTATAATATAAGATTGTAATTAGATTTATCATGAAAAGAATTTTGGTCACTGGTTCAGGAGGTATAGGAGGAGTAAATTTTGTACGTGCACTAAAATTATTTAAAAATGACTTTTTTATTGTAGGTACAGATTTTAATAAATATTATCTCCAATTTGCTGATCTTGATCAAAGAGTAATTTCCCCAAAACATTCAGATTCTAACTTTATTTCTTTATTGAATAAGTTAACAGAACAACATAATATAGAATTTCTACATCCACAACCATCTTCTGAAGCCCTAGTTGTATCTCAAAATTTAGATAAAATTTCTACTAAAACATTACTGCCTTCACCAAATATTATTTCTAATGATAAACTTGAAACACAAAAAACATTGTTAGCATCAGGAATTGCAGTTGCAAAAACTAAAACCATTAATAATTATGATCTAATTGAAAATGCATTTGAAGAATTAGGTGGAGGTCCACTTTGGATTCGAGCAAAGAGTGGTGCTGGTGGAAATCTAAGTTTACTATGTAATAATCCTTCTGAAGCTGAATATTGGATGAAATTATGGATCCTACGGAAAAAAGCCAACTTTGATGATTTTATGATACAACAGTATCTTCCAAAAAGGAACATCGCTTGGGATAGTTTTTGGTATGATGGAAAATTAATCTCTTCGTTTACACGAGAAAGATTAGAATATCCTTTGAAACATATTTCTCCATCTGGTATTACAGGTACTCCAACAGTTTCAAAAATAATTGTAGATAACTCTGTTAATACAATTGGAGAAAAAGCAGTAAAATCAATTGATAAAAATCCTCATGGGAATTATGCTGTAGATCTTAAAGAAGATAATGATGGTAATTGGTATGTGACCGAAATTGATTCAGGAAAATTTCATACCACTACCCCACTTTGGGGATATGTTTCTACAAAATTCTTGAAACAAGATCCTTATCATAACTTACCCTATCTCTACACCATGTTAGGTTTAGGTGAAATTTCAGATCCGGGATTTTTGGGAAATGATATTTATCCAGAAGGACTTCATATTTTACGTCATATTGATTGTGGAACCTGGATTTATAGAGATGATGGTTTTAAGGAAAAAATCTTATGATTAAAGGAATTATTTTTGATCTAGATGGAACTTTGATAAAATTACCAATTAATTATAATGTTATACAAATCAATCTTAAAGAACTTTTCAATATCTCTGAAGATTTAAAACCATTAATTCCAACAATTATCAAAATGTCAAAAAATGATCATGAAAAAACTAAATCTGCTTTTGATTTAATTTGTAAAGAAGAAATTTTAGCGTCAAAAAATTTTAAAATTATGAATGATGCTATAGATATTTTAAAATTTTTAAAATCTAAACATTTGATTTTATGTTTGGTAACAATGCAATGTAGAGATGCATTAGAAAAAATTCTTAAACAAATGAATATTTCAGACTTATTTGATTCTACAATTTCTAGAGATGAAAATTATGATAGATTTGAACAAATTCAAAAATCACTAAACAACATTTCAATGCCTCCCTCTGAAATTATTGTTGTCGGTGATCGAATTCATGATGTTGAATCAGCTCAGAAGGCTGGATGTGTTCCAGTTTTAAAAATTAATGAAATTAAAAAAATGCCACCATTTAATTGTAAAATAATTAAAAATCTAGTTGAGATAAAAGAAATAATTTAATTTCTTTTTTATAATGATTTTAATTAAAATACTACATGTTCCATTATTTATTGAATATGATTCTGATAATGATCCGTTAAAACTAGTTTATACTTCGCCAAGTTTTATGAATGAGAAATGAGGGCCTATGCAAGTTGTATTAGTTTATGAAGTCAACAAAAACTATATTCTAATTAAACAACATAGTTAAAATCTTAATTAAACCTATTTTTTATTATGATGAATTTATCTGAACCTCAAACAATTGTTTTTCTTGAAATTTTGCGAATTTTGAGAAATGAAAAAAACCGAGTTGCTAGAAAAAAAATTTATGAAGCATATATTGATAAAAAATTAGGAAATTCAAAATTAGATAAAACAATCCAATCTTTTGCAGAAAAATTAATTGGTGATTTTGATGAAATTGGTTTTCTTGTTGAAGAATTTAATCTTGAAAATAATTTATTTTTATTATATTCAGATACTATAAGACGAGTTTGGATTGCTTTACAGTATATTATAAAAAAAGAACAAAATGAAAGAAACAAAAATGATCTAACAAGTGAACAATTCAGTTATTATTTTATACAATTGGCTACTAAAGCAAAAAATTATAGGGAAAAAAAAAATTTACAGGAACCCGGATTTACCGATCTGAGACAAATGTAGATAAATCTATTTTAATTATTATTGATTGTTGAATATTCTTAATTTTTTATAATTTATTTCTCTCATTTTTATTAAAATTCATCTTAACACATTTAATAGAATAATTATTTTTGTTTTTAATGAGAATTTTAATGATATCTCCTACAAGTTCTGGAATAGGTGGAATATCACAGCATGTTCAGGGATTAAAAAATTTTTTAGAAAATAAAGGTAATGAAATTGAAATTATTTCATCAGAAAATACATTTACAATACCAATTAAAGGACTTAAAAATCCAAGTTTCATGATTTCATCTTTTTTTAAATCTAAGTTTAAAAAAAATTTTGATATTGTTCATGCACAAAACCCCATATCTGCCGTGGCAATGAAAAATGTAAATGGAAAAAAAATACTCTCCTTACAAGGTGATTTCTCTAAACAAATTACATTACTTCATGGACATACAGCCGGTAATCTTTCTGCAAAATTAGAGAAAAATGCATTAGAATGGGCTGATGTTATCACTGTTCCTTCTAAAGAAATGTATGATGAATATACAAAAAATGATTATAACGTTTCTTATGTTCCTAATGCAATTGATATATCCTCATTTTCACAAGACGAGGATAGACGATATGAAAAACAATTAATCTATGCTGGCCGATTATCTAAGGAAAAAGGAATTTTAGATTTATTAGAAATTTCAGAAAAGATAACTGCAGATACACATTTAATAATTATTGGCTCAGGTCCTGAAGAATCCAAAGTTAAAGATGTGGAAAAAAATTTTCCCAATGTTCATTATTTGGGCTATCAATCCAAGAAAAATACAATAAAATTAATCCGTGGTTCTGATATTCTTATTCAACCCTCAATTATGGAAGGTGGAACAAGTTCTACTCTTTTGGAAGCAATGGCATGTAAAACTCCAATAATTGCTACATCTGTTGGTGGAAATAAAGAGACAGTAATTCATATGAAAACTGCTTATGTTGTAATGCCTCATTGCTCACTTGAAATCTATAATGCTATTAATGATCTACTTGTTAATTCTGAAAAAAGAAAAATTTTGTCAGATAACGCTTACAAAATGGTTCAAAAATATGATTGGGAACATATAGGACAAAAATATCTTGATGTCTATAATGACCTCTAGTTTTCATTCATATGTTTTTATATAAATTTGAAAGATGATAAATATTGAAAGTTAGTTTTGTAAGGGCTAGATACCCTAGTGTTTGGGAACCCACAAATTTGATGTATGTTTCAGCTTTCATAAAAGACAGATATGGGGGCAATCTTGAAGTACAAATTTTAGATGGCTTTTTTGATTCTGATGAACAAATTCTCAATAAAATTTCTGGTTCTGATTATGTGGGTTTTAGTGGAACTACACCTCAAGTTCCCCATATTAAAAAATTAAGCAAATTGGTAAAGGAAGAGTACCCTTCTATGAAAACTGTTGCTGGTGGTTATGGGCCCTCTCTACAACCATTTCTTTTCCTAAATGATCCTACAATTGATTATCTTATTGTGGGTGAAGGTGAACAATCAATGCTAGATATACTAAATGGTGCTGCTACACAAAAATTGGTAAGTAATCAACCTATAATGGATGTAGATTCAATCCCTAACCCTGATAGAGACTCAATTGATCTTAATCACTATATCTCTATTGCAGAAAAAGATGAAGGTCGAAGAGTTACTTCAATTATGACTGAACGAGGATGTGCATTTGGATGTACATTTTGTGCAGAAGGTGAATTTGGAACTATATGGAGGAAAGCAGATCTTAGTAATAAAAAACTTGAATATGAAAGAGCTGTTAGATTACGACAAAGAAGTGCAAAATTAGTTGTGGAAGAAATGATTGAAGTTAGAGATCGATTTAATATTACATTTTTTAAAATGAATGATGCTGAAACAAATCCTTCAAAATCACATTTCATGAATATATGTAAAGAAATGATTAAACAAGAATTGAATGTTCCTTGGGGTTGTAATATGAGATGTGATAAAGTAACTGATGAAATGTGTGATTTAGCAGTAAAAGCTAATTGTGAAGAATTTTGGATGGGGTTAGAATCAGGATCCCCTGAAATTCATCGTGATATCAATAAAGGAACTACTGTAGAAATGATCAAAAATGCATTTGATGTTTCAAAAAAATATGGAATAAAAAGAAGAACTTATGCTTTATTGGGAACGCCTTTAGAATCATATGAAACAATTAAACAAACTGAAGAGTTAATTGATTATGTTGAACCTGAAATAATTGGATTTTCTATTCTTGCACCTTATCCTGGCACTGCTTATTGGAAACCTGAATATGATAAATTAGATTGGTCTCAAATTGATGAATTTTCTAATACTACTTGGAGTTCTAGTAATTTAACTAATCTGGAATTACGTACTGAACAAGCCAGATTAATTGAAAAATATTCTGATAAATTGGCACCAATTATTAGAAAAAAGCAAAATTTAGGTATTGGTGGTTCTCAAACACTTGATTCTATAATGGGTGCAATGTAATTATTATTTTATTTGGATGATTGAAAAATGATTAATCGCTTTGGTCAAGATGAAATTAATTCTGTAATACTATCCATTAAAAATTCCTCTTTATTATCTGGATACACAAATAAATTTCTAGGTGGAGAAACGCTACAAAAATTTGAAAAGGAATTTGCACGATTTCATAATTGCAAATATGGAGTTTCAGTGAATTCTGGAACTAGTGCATTATTTGTTGCCCAATTAGCTGCAGGTATTAAAAATAATACAAAAGTAGCAGTACCTTCAATTACTTTTACTGCAACAACTTCTCAAGTAATTGCAGCTGGAGGAATTCCTAGTTTTGTAGATATAGATCCTAAAACTTATTGTATGGATTTTGATTTTAAAAATAAAATAAAATATGCAATTCCTGTTCATTTGTTAGGTCATCCTTGTGATTATGAAATGATAAAAAAAATGAAAGAATGTGGAATGTTTGTTATTGAAGATTGTGCTCAAGCAATGGGTGCTACACAAAAAAACAAAATGGTGGGAAGCATGGGTGATTGTGGGATTTTTAGTTTTCAAGAAACTAAACATATTACAACATTAGGTGAAGGTGGAATTATTATTACAAATAATGAAGAATTTGCAGACAAATGTAGAAAAATTAGAAATCACGGTGAGTATTACCGAGATGATGATGTTCCTGGATTCAACTTTAGATTAACTGATGCTCAAGCCGCATTTGGTTTAGTTCAACTTAGACGTTTACCAAAAATATTGAATTCTTTTAGAAAGAATGCCTATTATATTATGGAAAATCTTCCAGAATTCATTTCCCCTCCGTCAATTTCTAAAAATATTGAACATTCCTTTTTGATTTTGGGATGTAAATTCAATGAAAAAATAGCTAGAGTTTCACGTGAAAATTTTTTAGAAAGATTGACAAAAAATAGAAAAAAATTTCTTAAGAATGAACAAAAATCTGATATTAAGGGATTAAATTTTAGACCTGGCAAAATTGTCAGTTCTGGGTATAAATCTACTCAATATGAAATCCATCTTTATAGAAAATATAGACCTAAGATAAAATGCTCTGTTGCTGAAGATTTTGTTAGATCTAGCTTTTTCTTGGATATCCATAGATGGAGAACTCGATCTGAAATTGATGAAGAATTAAAAATTTTATCCATGACAAATCATCAGATAAAGTAATTAATTGATTAAAATAAGAATAAATCTATAAGCATAATGTCAATTTTAACAAAAAAATCTGTTCTTGTAACTGGTGGTACTGGATCAATTGGTACTGCACTTGTAAAGAAAGCTATATGTGATAAAGCAAAATTGATCCGAGTCTTTAGCAATGATGAAAATAGTCTATATGAAATAGAATCCAAATTTGGTATGCATAAAAATATAGAATATGTAATAGGTGATATTCAGAATGAAGAAATAGTATCAGAAATTGTTAAAGGTATTGATATTGTTTTTCATGCAGCAGCTTTAAAACATGTAGATAGATGTGAACTCAATCCTTTGGAAACTGTTAATGTAAATATTATGGGCACAAAAAATGTTGCGAAAGCTGCCAAAAAAGAAAATGTTAAAAAAATGATTTTAATTAGCACTGACAAAGCTGTTAACCCTATTGGTGTGATGGGTGCAACAAAATTATTGGGAGAAAAATTAATTGCAGCAGAAGCTTCTCATAAAACAAACACTGTTTTTGCATCAGTAAGATTTGGAAATGTATTTCACACAAGAGGATCTATTTTACCTAGAATTGAAAATCAAATTGCATCTGGGGGACCAATTTCACTTACAGATCCTAAAATGAAACGATTTTTTATGACTAAAGATGATGCAGTAAATTTAATCATATCAGCCACAACACTAGCAAAAGGTGGTGAAACATTTGTACTTAAAATGCCTTTAATTCGACTTGATGATCTTTTTGAAGCAATGAAAGAAACATTATCACCAAAATATGGGTATAAATCATCAGAAATTAAAACTAAAATTATTGGTTCAAGACCTGGGGAAAAATTAATTGAATTTTTATTAACTTCATTTGAGATGGAGAATATTCTTGAAACAAAAGATTTCTTTATTATTCCTTCGCTCAATTTATCTACAAAAAATTTAAAATATCCTAATGCAAAAAAATCTAAGAAAGATAAATTATATTTTGAAAATATGACTACTCTCTCAAAACAAGAAATTTTGTCAATATTAAAAAAACTATATTAAAATATCAATAACATATTTCTTTTACAATACAATCAAATTTGTCATAATTTATTTTAAAAATTTTTACTTGGTATGATAATTGTTCTTCTTTGGAATCATAAATTTTTATCAAATATGAAAAATTTTGTTCATTTTCAAAAATATCATTTACAAATACTGCTCTTCTTTTTTCTTTATTATCTATAACTAAATGTGTAATGCCTTTTTCTTTAGAATTTTGTAAAAATTCTATAATGTTGTTTGATTCAACTGGAATTATATTTTCACAGGCATGAATGTTAACACAATGTTTCATATCATTACCTAATTTCTCAAAATTACTTTTCAAAATTGGAAATTCCTCTAATTCTTGCATTCCTATTATTGGTAAATAACCTGATTCCATTGCATATTGATTAATGATTCCTGTTTTTTCAGAAACTATCTTGGCAATTTTTAAAGACTCATGTTCGTGATTTACATCAATTTTTTTAATTTCTAAGAATATAATGGAACTAATTAAAATTAAACCAATTAAAATAATTACTCCTATATTTTTATTTGAAACTTTGCTAAAATATTTTCTTATTGAAAATAGGGATATGACCGATAAAATTGGATATAACATTAACAAGTATCTGGGATCTGGTAAAAATGATATTGCATATGTTGCAGGAATAGACATGAAAAACAAAATTGTTACAAGAAATTTTGTTTTATTTTTTTCAGTTCTAATAATTTGATAAATCCCATATGGAATTAAAAATATAAAAAATGGAATTGATGCCCAACCTATTAATGAAATTATATTTTTAATTCCATCAATTTTTTGAGAATTCTGTATATTTTCTGTTATTGTATTTTGTTCTAATTCATTTGTTTGATCAAAAACATCTGGAATTCTAGATACTAATGAATCGTATCCTGTTACTTCTACTCTATACATTGAAATTGGTAATATAATTAAAATAAATACTAAAATTAAGATTGGGATCTCAAAAAATACCTTTTTTGATTTTCTAAATCTAATTCCATATAGTATTACAAATGGTATTAACAAAATAATGCCTTCTGATCTTACAATTGATGCAAATGAAATGAGCATAAATGCAAAAATGATGATTTTTTTCTGTTGATGTAAAAAACAAACTATTGATGATGTTATTAATAGAATGAATAATGGTTCAGTTATTCCTCCTATTGAGTTTTGAATAATTCTTGGTTCAAGTACAAACAATCCCGAACCTATCACAGCTAATTTTTCTGAAAAATACTTTCTACCTAGAAAATATATTGGAATTATAGTTAATACTGACAAGCTTAAAGAAACTATTCTTTGTAACGCCATTAAATCCATAAAATTATTTGAATTGAATATTTTGAAAAAAAATGATAAAAATATTGACCATCCATTATTTGCTGGAGAATAATCTAATGGCAAAGTTCCTAACAATGCTATGTCATTGGCATACCAAAAAAATTTTAACCCATCTAAAGTAATTGGAGTATCAAATGGTGAATAATATATTCTTAAAACAAAACCTGTAATCCCTATTATGCCCAATATAATTATTAGATGAAGTTTTGATTTTTCTTTTATATCGTAATTAATTTTATTATTATTCAATTTTTCTTCTTACTATGATATTATAATTATTGTATTATTAATTTTCTTATGTTTTAATTTGTCTATTTTTTTTGTATATGTTTTCTAAATTTGAAATCAATAATTACAAGAAAAATTGCTTCTGCTGAAGCCGCTAATAACAAAGAACTGGCAATTCCATTTATTCCCCACATTGTTCCAAGACTTACTATGCCACTTACTTGAACAATTACAAAGATTATTCCCCCAATCATTAATGGAAAACTGTTATTGTTACTCAAAAATTTTGATCTGTACATCATAGATACTGTTTTTGGAATTACCGCAAAACTGATTATTCTAATTATTTCTGCAGCGTAAATGTATTTTGGTAAAAATATTGGCAATGCCATGGGGGCAAAAATAGAGCCACTGAGTCCAATAATGACTGAAATAAGAATTGCAATTTTTTTAATTTTCTTTGATGGATTGCCTCCTGCTTCATTAGGTAAAATATATGTAAAAATTATTGAGGGTAATAATGTTAAAAGCATTAAAACCTGAATACCTAATGCATAGTTGCCTAATAAAGAGAATCCTAACAAAGGACCTATAATTAATTTGTCAACATTTCCACTAAACGTTTTTGATAAATCTGTTGCATAATTATTTAATGAAAAACGTAGATGCGTTTTAATTATAGTTTTTTCTATTTTTGTTTCTTTAAAACCTAGATAAATTCTAACAATATAAGGTAAAAACGAAAAAGCATATCCAAAAATTATTCCTTTGGGACCAATTAAATAAAATAATGTAATTGAAATTAATATGAATAATATTTTTTGGATTACAAGATATTTTGAATAATCTTTAAATTTTTTCTTTCCTAATACATCTGCAATTGCTAAAGTGAAAATAATATAACCAATAACATATAGACTTAATTCAATTTTTTCAACTAAAATTAACAACACTATAGCTGAAACAATAGATGCAATTATTGCAATAAAATAATAAGATCCTTGAATTTTTTTTCCTTTAGCAACAAATATGGTTATTGTATCTGGAACACCTAGTAATGCTATTGTTCCAACTATACCTCCAATTGAAAGTAGATAACTTATTTCTCCATACTCTTCTGTCATCATTAGTGAAGCTATGAAAAACCAAAAAACTGCACCCATAGCAGTTGATGCAACATTTCCAGTTCCTACAAAAATTAAACCTTGTATTTTATTTAGAAAATTTTGAATTTTTTTTAAGAAATTTATCATGAGAATTATTCACACATCAATTTTTTTAACCCATCGTATATGCTCATATTATAATAAAATCCAATTTTTTCCTTACATCGTGTAACATCTGCTTGGCTTTTTTCTACATCTCCGGGTAATTCTTCATCAAATATTGGAGAAATTTTTTTTGAAGAAATTTTTATCATCATTTTTGCTAAATCTAAAATTGAAATTAATTTACCCGTACCAATATTTAAAAAATCTTGGTTAGTATTAGACTCCATAGCTAATAAATTTGCTTTAACAATGTCTTCTACAGAAATAAAATCTCGTATTTGATTTCCTTCGCCGTGAATAATTGGTGGTAAATTATCTTTTAGTCTTTTCATAAACTGTGTAATCACTCCTGCATATGTTCCCGTTTGACCTTTTCCATATACATTGAAGTATCTTAATCCTATGATGCTTGATCCCTTAACCCAAAATTCTTCAGCTAATTTTTCTTTTTTCACTTTTGTTTTTCCATATGGGCTAATTGGATTTCTTTTAAAATTTTCTTTTATTGGAATATCTAACACATTTCCATATACACTTGAACTACTTGCAAAAACAACTTTTATTCCTAATTCATTTGCTAATGTAAAAACATTTTTTGTTCCATTAACATTAACATCAAAATACTCATCAGGTTTTAAAAAAGACTCTGATACAATTGTTAACGCTGCTTGATGGAATATTCCATCCGTATCTGTAATTATTTCTTTAATTTTTTTAATATCTCTTATGTCTATTTTATGAAATGATATTTTACTACTAATATTTTCTAATCTGGAAAGGCTCCCTGTATGAAGATTATCTATAATTGTAACTTGATGTCCTTTTTTAACTAATAATTTAACAATATTGCTGCCAATAAACCCTGCACCGCCAGTAACCACATATCTCATATTTAATCAATTTTTATATGGATTTTTAAATTTTAGTCTGTAATATTAAAAAAGTAAATAATTAGAAACAATCAAAGATCCTCTTTGTATGCCTTTAAACTATTTTTCACGAACAACATTTACTAATGAATATAACAAAATCGCTGCCATTGCAAGCATAGTCCCTACAATTATTGTAGATACTCCAATTAAAGCAACATGAATTGGAAAATTACTTGAAACAACGTATTCATTTACTACCCAACCAGTAAAAAACAAACCTATTATCAAAAATATGGTACCTGGAATCCCATAAAATTTCAATGGGTGTTCAATTGAAATGAATTTCATTGTACTCATTACTACTGATATTCCATGAGAAGCAGGATTATGAGTTGATGTATCCCCTTCATAGATTATCTGTATTGGTACTTCAGAAATTTTTAATCCTAATTTACTGGCTTTTATCAAAATTTCTGTAGACACTCCCATTCCACGATCAGAAATATTCAGTGTTTGAATAGTTTTTTTATTATATGCTCTAAATCCACTTTGTGAATCTGTCACTTTCAAATCTGTTTCTAGATTTGAAATTTTAGTAATTGCCTTTATTCCTAATTTTCTATAACCTGGAACTGATTCACTATTTCCTAAAAATCTTGAACCTATGACAATATCTGATTCATTATTTTTTATAGGTTTTAAAACTGATTCGATATCTTCTAATCTATGTTGTCCATCTGCATCAAATGTAACTAATACATCTGCATCAATGTCTTTTGATTTTAAAAATATTGAACCGATTGCCGCTCCATATCCTAAATTCTTGGGATGATTAATTACAATGGCTCCAAGTTTTTCTGCTATTTCACCTGTTAAATCTGAAGAACCATCATTACATACTATTATTTCATCTGCAACCTTTTGCAATTTTATAATAATTTTTGCAATATTTTTTTCTTCATTAAATGCAGGAATTCCAATTACTGTTTTCAATTTATTTCCCCCTGCTTTTCATATTATAAAAAATATTAACTATCATGGAAAATCCCCCTTCTAGATTTAACTGAATGAAATAATCCATATTTTTGATATAAAATTTGACACCTTGATTTCTTATACACCATTTTGTTAATGAATACCATGGAAAAATTAACCCAATCCCTTTATTGAATTGTTTAGTTGATGAGATTAATCCCTTACCGCTAATACCACGCTCATATTCATACATCAAGACATCATCAATAACAGCTAAATTTCCATATTTTAAAACATTAAGAAAAATTGCCCAATCATTTCCTAAAAATGATTCTGATACAATACTTTTTTTGATTACTTCTAATTTAAAAACACTGTAAATGACTTGACAAGATGATCCTTTTAAATATTTTCTAGATTTTATTGAAAAGTCTCCATTTAGAGGAAAAATATTTCTTGGACGAACAAACTCTCGAATTTTTTTAATTAGTGTTGTATATTCTAAATCTTTTTTATTATTTTGAATATTTTCATCATCTGGTTGATAATAATTAATTTTACTTATGCTAGCTACACATTCGTTGTCATTATTCAAAGATTGAATATTTTTTTCTATAAATTCTGGCAATAACATATCATCTACCCCAGTCCACATAAAATAATCCCCACTTGCTTTTTCTAAAACAAATTCAAAATTCCTAGTTACTCCCATATTTTTTTCTTGACGAAAATACTTAATTCTATTATCTTTATCCATATACTCTCTGCAAATTTTTTCAGTAGCATCATTTGATGCATTATCTGAAATTACTAGTTCAAATTCTTTGTAAGTTTGTTTTATTATTGAATCTAATTTTGGTCTTAGAAATCTTTCGCCATTGTATACCGGTAATCCTACAGTTATTTTTGACATACTTCATCTCTCATTTTTTCAAGTCTTTTTCTTATCAATATCATTTTATATGTTATACTACTTTCTGATTACTTAAATTAACATTTAGTAATTTACTGGCATTCAATCATCATGATTATTTCTCACACATTTTAGATATCCCATTGGCGCAGCTGTAAATAGTAATTTTTTTTCTATTGATTTATCAACACGAAATCTATCATTAATTTTTAAAAATTCTTTGACTGCTGACTTTGGATTGTTATTTTCCCCCCACGGTCTATTTTTTAGTGCTTCTTTTGGTAAATCATCTATGATTGTATCAAAAACTATCAGATAGCCATTTTTTGATACAAATGTTGAATATAATTTTAATTCCTCGAATACATGTTTATGAATATGATTTGAATCTAAAACAACCATTATTTTCTTTTTATTTCCAATAATTTTTTTGACAACTTTTAGAATCTTTTTGTCTGTGGATGAACCTTCTAAAATATGAATTCTTTTATTTAATGGATGATTTTTTATTGCTTTTTTGTTTTCATTTCTTATTTTAATATCAATTCCAATAACTTCACCTTTTCCAATTAGTTCTAAAAGTGATGCTGAAAATATTATTGAACCCCCTCTAGCAATTCCTGTCTCAATAATTATATCTGGTTTAGTTTTCCAAATGATTTCTTGAAGAGCAATAATATCTTGTGGATATTGAATAATGGGGAGACCTAACCATGAAAAATGATAAGAATATTCATTTTTTATACTCTCTAGAAACCATTTCTTAGAAATATCTGTAATTTTTTTATCCTTGCTCATTGAATTAATGAATTTTTTATTTCGTTTTTCAAATATTTTTAAATTCATTTTTACTCACTTTCTTTAAAATCATTATAAAATAAATATTTTGATGATATTTTAAAATTTTTTCTAAAACTTATATGTTAAATTTTGAATATTTACATCATAGTTTTTCTAATTCATTTTTCATTGCAATTGCACCCTCTTTAACTCCCTTGATTTTTAATCCTGTTTCTTTTAAAATTTTTGTATTTTTCAAATTTACATTTGTTCTTTTAGCGTGAAGTTGTAATTTTTCTGATTTAATTGGGTAAATTTTTGTTTCATCCAAATTAAAAATTTTTGCAACTTCAAGTGACCAAAAATATCTATTAATATAATCCGGACCTACAACATGAAAAATGCCTTCTGAACAGTTTTTAATTAATTTTGAAATAATTAAAACAAGATCAGGCACATAAGTAGGAGTATTATACCAATTTTTAATTTCATTCAAATTTTTATCCTCTTTTAGAGTTTCAATAACTCTTAAAACTGAATTAGTGTGCTGTTCTTTTTCTTTCCAATCATATGGTTGATCAGTTCTTAAAATTAGATATGATAAACCCGAATTTTGTATTAAATTTTCACCTTTTAATTTAGTAAATCCATAATACGTTGAAGGTTTTGTTTCATCATCTTCAAAATATTCTAATTTTGTTCCGTCAAAAACGTAACTTGTTGATATGTATATTATTTTTTTATTAATCAATTTGCATCCATCAACAATATTTTTTGTACCATTAACATTCACGGAATATGCTATTTCTTGATCAGTTTCACATAAGTCTACATTTGTAATTGCAGATGTGTGAATTATAATATCTGGATTATTTTTTTCAAGGAAATTCATAGTTAAACTACGATCTCTTATATCTAATTGAACACATTTTCTAATATTTTCTAATTTATGTGAATTGTATGTCCCTATTACATCGTGACCATTATCTGATAAATATTGGAATAATTTTGAACCAATGACGCCACTTGCACCAATTATACAAATTTTCATATTGTTTTAACTTCTTTGGAGAGTTTTGAAAAAAAAGAACTAGTCAAATCTTTTTGGGAAATGCTTGTGACTTCTAAAGGCCATTTAATCTCAAATGTTTTATCATTCCATCTAACGCCTTCTGAATAGTTAGCATTGTAATATTGTGAAACTTGGTAAGATACTTCTGAATTGTCTTCCATAGTTTGATATCCGTGTGCGAATCCTTTAGGAATATACAATATTTTATGATTATTCTCAGTTAATTCTGTGGCAAACCATTCTTTGAAAGTTAACGAATTTGGTCTAAGATCGATAATTACATCATATATTGCTCCTTTAGTGCATCTGATAATTTTAGTTTCTTCATATGGTTTTGATTGATAATGCATTCCACGAATGGTTCCCTTTTTTTTATTAAATGAAATATTTGATTGAACAAATTCTGAGTCCAGATTTCTTTTAATAAATTCATTTTTATCCCACGTCCTTGCAAAAAAACCTCTTTCATCTTCAATTTCTTCAATTTCAATTTCAAATGCTCCTAAAAGTGGGGTTTCAGACAATTTCATATGATTTTCATTTGGGAATTAGAATAATAATTTTTCTACTTAATTCATTAATAAAATTATGTTTATTCTGGTCTCATTTTGAATATTTCTAGTTAACATTGATAGAAAATTAGATTTAGTATTTTATTTGAGATGATTTTTATTATAATCTCATATATTCATCGATTTGTTTTTTAGTGAATTCTTCCATATTATTGCTTTTCAAATATTCTGTATACCAATTCATAGTCCATAACAAAGTTTTTTCTAAATTGATTTTAGATTCCCAACCCAATTGATTAATAGCTTTTGAACAATCTAATCTGAGATATTTTTCTTCATGAGGCTGAATTGAATTATTTATTTTTAAATCAATTTCTTCATTCAATTGTTCTTTAAGGAATTTGACAATCCATTCAACTGTTTCTTCTTTACTATTTGTTGGACCAAAATTCCATCCTTTGGAAAATTGTTTTCTATCTTCCCACATTTTTTCTGCTAGTGATATATATCCAGATAAAGGATCTAATACAAATTGCCAGGGTCTAATTGATTTTGGATTTCTAATTTGAATTATTTCTTTTTTCTGAATACCTCTAATTATATCTGGAATCAATCTATCTGCTCCCCAATCCCCTCCTCCAAGTACATTTCCAGCTCTAACTGATGCTATAGATGTTGGATCATTTTTATTCTTTATATTGAAAAAAGAATTTCTATAAGCAGAAATTACTAATTCTGCACAGCCTTTACTACTACTGTATGGATCATATCCTCCCATTGGATCATCTTCTGAATATTTGCTATGATCATTTTTTACTCTATATGATTTATCACTGGTAACCATTATGGCCACTTTTACATTATCTATTTGTCTAATGGCCTCCAAAATATTTGCTGTTCCCAATATATTAGTAGAAAAAGTTTCTAATGGATCCTTATATGATTCTCTAACTATTGCCTGTGCTGCCATATGAAAAACAATATCTGGTTTATATTTTACCAAAACTTGATAAATTTTTTTTGAATCATTAATATCTCCAAAAATATTTATCATTCCTTTTTTAATATTAGCAACTTCATACATACTAGGATTTGTTGGAATGTTTTTAGAAAATCCAATTACATTTGCCCCAAACTTTTTTAGAATTAGTGAAAGCCAACTACCTTTGAAACCTGTATGTCCAGTTATCATAACTGTTTTATTTTTCCAAAAATTTGCATTCATTACCATTTTTTCCAAGAAGCTTTGTTTGAATTCCATAATTCTTCAAGATAATTTTTGTCACGTACAGTATCTAGTGGTTGCCAAAAACCATCATGTTTGAATGCAGAAAGTTGGCCATCTTGAACTAATTTTTCTAATGGTTCTTTTTCCCAAATGATTGAATCATCCTTCAGATAATCAAAAATTTGTGGCTCTAAAACAAAAAAACCGCCATTTATCCAATTTCCATCTCCTGCAGGTTTTTCTTTAAAATTTGTAATTTTATTTTTATTGATCTCTAAATTCCCAAATCTTCCTGGAGGTTGAACTGCTGTCAATGTTGCATATTTTTTCTCATTTTTATGAAAATCAACAAGTTTTCTAATATTTACATCACTAAGACCGTCTCCGTAGGTGAAACAAAATGATTCATCCTTTACATACTCCTTAATTCTTTTGAGCCTACCTCCTGTCATGGTGTCTAATCCTGTATCAGACAATGTAACAGTCCAAGGCTCTGCAAATTTATGATGAACTTCCATTTTATTATTTTTCAAATTAAATGTTACATCTGACATATGAAGAAAATAGTTTGCAAAATACTCTTTGATCATATAACCTTTGTATCCACAACAAATTACAAAGTCGTTAATTCCATAATGTGAATATGTTTTCATAATATGCCAAAGAATTGGATTACCTCCGATCTCAATCATTGGTTTTGGTTTAAGGTATGTTTCTTCGGTAATTCTTGTTCCATACCCTCCTGCTAGAATTACTGCCTTCATTTCTTACATCTTTTCATAATATTTTCGTATTCTTTAAGTTTTATGTAATTTTTTTATGTTGTTATTTTTTTTAATGCTTTTTTGCTTAGATTCTCAATTATTATTGTAATTAAAGACCTTTTTCTCCCTTTGGTTAGACTTTCTGGATAGTAAAACTCTGTGGTAAAATTCTTAACAACTTTGATATCATCAATTTTTCTTAAATTTAATGTCTCTTTTCTTTTCTTTTCTATTTCTTTTCTTAATTTCCATATTGAAATTATTGATTTTATTTTTGGAACAACTAAACCTTTTGAAAGTAAAAAGAAAAACATTCCAAATTCAAATAACATTAGATAGGGAAAAATTTTTTTATACGTTTTTTTTGAATAGAGTGTTTTAAGACAAATCCATCTATTTCTTTCTAAATAATAGAATTTTTCTTTAGACCATTTTAAGTTGGGACTTCCATAATGATAAATAGATATTTCTGGTTCAAAAAATGATGAATATCCCAATAGATTTGCTCTCCATCCAAAATCAAGATCATCATGATATAGGAAAAATATTGGATCTACGTATTCTATTTCTTTCATAATTTTTGAAGATGAAAATGTACATGCTCCTGAAGTATAACTAATTTTTTCAAATCTATTAAATTGACCTTCATCCACTTTACCTTTTCCACGAGAAAATCCTAAACCAAATGGGTTTATCATATTTCCTGCACTATTAATAATACTATGATTATTAAGTTCTAATAATTTTGGTTGATAAAGACCCGGGCCATTTTTCTGAAAACTTTCTAAAAAACTCTTTAACCAATTTGATTCAACTATGGTATCGTAATCCAAAAAAACAACATAATTTCCATTTGCTTCTTTTATTCCAATTGTTCTTGCTCCCATTCCTATATTCTCTTTATTTTGTATCAGTATTATGTCGGAAAATCTCTTTTTACAATTATTTTGACTATTATCTTTTGAATTATTATCTATCAAAATTACCTCAAATGAAATATCTTTTGTACTAAAAATTGATTCTAGACAATTTAGAACAAAATCTCCTCCATTGTAATTTAATATTATGATGCTAACTTGAGGTGAATTCATGATATTTTTAATAATTCCCTAGTTAAATTCTCTGATGCTTTTCCATGATGTGTAAAATATTCTTTAATATAATCATCTCCATTTTTTATTAATTTTTCTCTAAAACTTTCATCAGATAATATTTTGTTTAAAGCATCTTCAACGTCTTCAATTTTTGTTACAAAGACGGTTGCATTTTTCTTTACTATTGACTCATTTTGAAAATCTATGTCTGATATCATGATAGTAGGTTTTCCTAGAATCATTCCTTCTAATAGTATAGTAGAAAAATTTGTAGAAATCAATACATCACAATTTTTAATCACATCTAATGATTTCTGATCTTTATAAATTGGAATATCTTTGTTTATTTTTCTAATGTATGATGCAATATCATCATAGTCAGTTCTAGGATGTAGTTTTATTATTAGTTTTTTATCTGAATGTTTCTTTACTACATCTAACACATTTTTAATAATTGTCTCTAATTTATCATATGATCTAATATTATTTCCACTTGCTTTGTATTTTGGAAATGTGCTGGCAGTAGCTAAAACAACAGAATTATTCTTTTTACTGCTTTTATTATTAAAAAATTCATCATGTCTTGGACTGCCAGTTGTTAGAATTTGACTATCTGGAATTTTTTTATTTTTAATAAAATTATAACTGGTGTTTCCATAAACAGCAATTCGCGATTTATTATCTGGTAGTGTAGGTTGAAATGGAAGGAATATGTCAAATTCTGAATTTTCTACAATGATGGAATGTTGTAAAAATACAATTGGAATTTGTTTTAAAAGAGCTTGATTATTAACAATTCTTTCTTCAAAACCCTTGTAAGACCATTCAAAAACAATTGAAATTGGAATTTCTTCAAAAATTTTTCTTATTACTGTTTTTCGTAAAACCATTTCATGTGATCTTTTAGATAAAATATCAATAAACTCATCTTTAATTACATCCCACAATATCACATTATCAATTTTAAAAAATTCTTTTAATGAATAATTGTATTCTAATTCAGCAATTTTATTTTCTAATTCTTTTGATTTTATTGTTATTTCATTTTTAGAAATTGAATCATTGTAATCATCAAATTTCAAAATTTTACATTTGTATTGTTTAATGATTTTTAAGCTTTGTAAATTCCAAATTGCTGGACGTCGTTGATTTAATAGATAAACATTATCAAATTTATCTGACAAATTCTTTAATAATTGTTTATAAAATACTGGATTGAAATCTAATAAAAGAATAGATTTTTGATTTAAATTTTTATTTGTAAATGACTGTGTAGATATTTTTTCAATAAAATTTTTGGTTTTATTAAATTGATTTCTTGATATTTTTATTTTTCGTGATTTTAATAACGGTATGGGAATTTCTATTTCATCTCTATCTAATTTTAATTTTTTATCTGTTTTTTTTTCAATTATCATGATCTTTTTTTCTAGAATAATTGATTTAATTATTGGAGATATATTGCCAACAAATAATTTTGTAGGATTTTTTTCTTCAATAATTTTTTTTAATCCAATTACATACCTGACTAATGTTAAAAAATAATGAACAATTTCTGTTTCTAATAAATATCCTAAATTTAGTCCTTCTATTTCTAGATCTATTTCTTTTTGTTTATACCAATTTAATGAAAAATTTATCATAATTTTATCTATTTTGTTATAATCATCAACCGTGAAAAAATCATCTATAACTTGATGTGATATGCAATTTTTCTTCAAAATTTTATGAGTTTTGGTGCTTAATGCAATTATATTTTGAGGTTCTTTTTTCCCAATCTGGTTTTTGTAGTTTTCAAAATCTTCTTCAGTTTCAAATAGAAATAATTCCAATTACCTTCACAAGTTCTGAATCTAATTAAATTTGCGCTTCTGACATTTTTTTTGACTAATTTTATTGATATTTTCTCTTAAAATTGACATTTTTCCCCAAATTTTCCCAAAATATTATATCTATTTTTAAATTCATAATTATATGAAACACAGATTTGTTCCAATGAGTGAGCCTGATTATGGTTCTAGTGAACTCGAACAAATTCTCAGCACATTTAAGACAAATTGGTTCTCGCAAGGAAAAATAACTCAACAATTTGAAGCCTCACTATCAAAGTACCTGTCATCAAATGTTTCTGTAGTTAATAATGGAACTTCTGCATTATTAGCTGCGCTATTGGCGCATGGAATTCAACCTGGAGACAAAGTAATAGTTCCTTCATTCACCTTTATTGCTACTTCATCTGCACCTAAGTTACTTGGAGCTAAAATAATACCTGTTGACGTTGATCCATTAACATTAAACATTACTCCGGAATCTATAGAAAAAATTGTTAAGAAAAACCGTGTCAAAGCAGTAATTGTTGTAGATGTAGCTGGGTTACCCATAGACATTGATCCTATTGTTGAACTTTCAAAAAAATATAATTTTATTCTAATCGAGGATGCTGCAGAAGCATTAGGCTCAGAATATAAAAGAAAAAAATTGGGTTCATTTGATCATACGACAATCTTCAGTTTCCACATTGCAAAACTAATCACTACTATAGAAGGTGGTTGTATAGCGTCAAAGGATAAAAGTATAATAAAAAAAATTTCACAAATACGTAATCATGGAAGCTCAGGAAAAAAATATGTTCATGATATTATTGGTTCAAACTTTAGAATTACTGATTTACAATCAGCCTTGGGACTATCCCAATTAAAAAAAATTGACCAATATATTCAGAAGCGTAATGAGATTGCAACATATTATAAGGAAAATATAAAATCCTTAGAATTTCAAGAAATTCCAAACTATGTATCTAAACATTCGTACATGTTATTTTTTGCAATTGCAAAAACTCCAAATTATAAAAATAAAATTTTATCACATTTAATAAAAAATAACTTTGATGCTAGAAATTCTTGGTTACCAATACATATGCAACCATGTAATCCTGAACTTAAAAAAATTAAACTTTTAAACTCAGAAAATATTTATCGCCAATCATTAACACTTCCAATTTTTAATACAATGAATCTCAGTGATGTAAAAAGAATTGTAAAAACAATAAATAATTTTTAAATTTATTTATTTTTGGAATGTATATTCGTATCTTGTTAATTTAAATCCCATTTTTTCAGCAATCCTTTGAGATTTTTTATTCTCTATGCGTGATCTTATCGTATAATTTGATTTATTGTGTAACTCCATAAACTGTTTAACTGCTTTAGTACCCATCCCTTTTCCTTGAAATTTTTTATCAAGCCAATACCCCAATTCATTATTTTTTTTATTTAATGTCAATGATCCTGCTTGTTTACCATCAATTTCAATAATTAACCATGATTCAAATGGATGCTCATATGATTTATTTAAATAATCATCCACAAATTTTTTTTGTCCTTCAAATTCAATTTTTGTAATTTGATCTTTTTCATCTCTATTGATGTATAATTCATAAAGAAACTTAGAATCACCTGTTGTGATTTCTCTTAAAATCATATATGTTCTTAAATTTCTATTCTTTATTATTATTGTTAAAATTTGAAATTTCTATCCTTTATTTTATGGAATCTTCTACAATTTTTAGATTCATTTTAATTTCATCCGTAGTAAGATTCATGGTTTCTAGACTTATTGGAATATTTTTAAACATTTTTAATTTTGACGTTGCCCAACAATCTTTTGTCAAACTTTTGTGTTGATCAGAAATTCCATTATTATTACTTGCATGTATGGCTATTATTTTTGATTTAAATTTTTCAATAAATGAATCTTTGTCAAATTTTAACCAATGTGATGTTACTGACGTATGTCCTAAATCTAATAGTAATCCAAATTTTTTATTTGATATCATTTTGAATAGTTGTTGAATTTCATCATATTCTGCAAATAAACATAATTCATTTTTACCATTAATCAAATTAAATTTTTGAACTACATTTGGTTCCATAGCTACTGATATTCCTCTGCTGTCTGCAAATTCTATAATTTCTATAATTGATTCTGAATATGTGTTGATAGATTTTTCTCTATCTATAATACCTCTTTTTGAAAATGCTTTTCCTAATTTTTGTGGATCAACAGTAAATCCTGCATGAAATGAATATAGTGGACTATTTAGATCGCTACAAAGATTAATTGCTGTTTTTGCTAAGTTAATGCTTTTTGAACGAATAATTTCGTTTTTTGATGCTAAATTTAAATTAAATTCTTCTTTGGGGGGAGGAAAATAATTGTGAATTATAAAATTAAAATTAAATTTTTTTAGTAAATTTACATCAAAAAATTCATGAACTGAACCTAATTCTACATTTTCTATTCCTGCTTTTTCATATTCAGTTAAAACATTAACAACATTTCTTGGATTTTTTAGACAACTTGTAGAAATATACGTCATGAATATTTATTTTGAAACTATGACTTATACTTTAAGACTAGTTTAAATTTTCCTTTTTTAATAGAAAACTAAATTATGAGAAGATTATTTAAAATATTTAAATATGAAACCTGAAAATAATTTTTCTAACAAAAAACGTGTGTATGTCGTACATTGTGTTGATACAGAAGGTCCACTTTACGAATCTCTTGATGCCACTTTTGATAGGCTTTATTCCTTATTGGGAGTAAAATTAGAGCCTTCAAAAAATATTTTAGAAAAAATTCAAAATAAACAATTTGATTTAAATGGAAAAGAAGAAGCTGCAGCAGAAATTTTTTCTAAACATCTAATCGAGTACAATGATTCGTGGGAAAAAATTGACATGATGCTTAACAAGATTATGAATTCAAAATTCCGTGAAAGTATAACTGATTCTTTAGGAAATGGTTGGATATTCAATTGGCATTGTGTGGATCATGTTGGATATGAAATTAATCCTCGAAACAGAATTTTGGGTCATCATAAGATATTTGATCATTATGTAGAGTTTAAAGAAAAAACTAAATCAACTAAAGATAAAATTCATTGGCATTTTCACCCTATGTCATTTTATCGTGAGGCTCATCGTAAAGGCACTTCTTTTACAAACTCATTTCATCTTCATGATATTTTATGCAGAAAAATTATTGAAAGACATACATTTCCAAACGTTTTCCATGCTGGTTTTCATGTAGAGCGTCAAGATATCCACTTATTTCTAGAACAATGGATCCCATTTGACATTTCAAATATTTCCATTACTGAATCTGAATCTGAAAAAAATCAATCAGATTTGCAAATCGGTAGATTCGGTGATTGGAGATTTGCACCAGATGATTGGTCTATTTACAATCCTTCTCATGATAATTATCAACTTAAAGGTCAATGTAGACGCTATATTGGAAGAATTCTTAATTTGAAAACAAGACATGCAAATATTTCTCAAAATGAAGTTGATAAGGCATTTTCAAGAGCAAATCAAGGACTTCCAACCCTTTTAGGAGTTACAAATCATGATTTTCGTAATATGGAAAATGAAATAATTCCATTTTATGATATGCTAAAACTAGCTAAAGAAAAATATCCTGATGTTGAATTTGTATATAGTGAGGTATCTAATGCTTTTAGAAACGTAATCTTTGGAGAAAATTACATCTTTGATAATTTAGAATTGAAAGTTACTTATGAGAGAAACGAACAAAACTTGAAACTAAATGTATCTGTTCAAAATGGTTTGGTCTTTGGCCCACAACCATACTTGGCAATTAAAACAAAATCTGGAAAATTCATTCATGAGAATTTTGATTTAGTAATACCTGATAAATTGTGGTCATACACTTTTGACATTGAAAGTATAAAACCTAATGATGTAGAATCTGTTGGAATTGCATGTAATGATAAATTTGGACAAACTTTTGTTAAAACAATAGATTTTTGAAGCCAGTAAATAATTAATCTATATGAATTCAATTAACCCAATTTTTATTACAGGAATCTATCGTTCTGGTACAACATTAATTTCTAGAATGTTAAACAACCATCCAAACTTGAACATTACTTACGATTCTGTTCATTTTATGCGCTTTTCATTTAATAACTATAATCCCGTTCATGAAAAATCAAATTATTTAGATCTAATCAATGAAATTAAAAATAGATTAAAAGATAGATGGGATTTGGTTCTTGATCTTGATATTGTTATAAATGAAATTAAACGACATGAAAAAATTGATTATTCAACAATTTATGATTCTATAATGTCTGCATTGCTACTTAAAAATTCAGATGCCAAGAATTGGGGAGAAAAAACAAATGTATGTTGGAGAAAAATCCCTGATTTTATTTCTATGTTTCCCAATGGTAAAACTATTCTAATGATTCGTGATCCTAGGGATGTTTTACTTTCTTACAAAAATATGACAACTGAACCTGGTTTGAGATACTTGGATTCTGTATTTGCATGTTTAGATGCGTTCAAAACTGCAAAAAAATATCAAAATAATCTGTCTAAAAATAATTTTTGTTTGATAAAATATGAGGATTTAGTTGCTAGTCCTAAAAATATGCTTGAAAAAATATGTGATTTTATTGAAATCAAATTTGAACCAACAATGTTGGAAAGTGAGAAATTTAAAGATAAATCTGGAAATTCTTGGGAAAGTAATTCTGCGTTTAAGAAAAAAATGATGGGAATATCTGTAGATTCAATGAATCGTTGGAAGAAAACTATCTCTAATGTTGAACTATATTTTGTAGAAATGATTCTTCGCGAAGAAATTCTTGAATTTGGCTATGAATTAGGTGCAAGTAATCTATCAAAATCTGAATGGGATGATCTGTTTGAAATTTTAAATGATGATTTTATTAAAAATAGATATTTAAATTGGCTTAAGACAGGTTCTGGCCACCAAAAATATCCCAATGAATCATTAGAATAGGTAATTAATGATACTAGAGATATTTTCATAAGAATATCAAGTTATAAAGTGTCATTTGAAGATATTTTTTGATGACATACATAGTTGCAGAAATTGGAATTAATTGGAATGGTGATTTATCCATTGCAGAAAAAATGATAAAGAAAGCGAAAGAATGTAATTGTGATGCAGTGAAATTTCAATCATTCACTGAATTACAAGTCAAAGATCATCCAGAAAAAAAAATGCTAGTAAAAGCATCCATTTCTAAAGAAAACATTGAGCAGATCAATCAATTAGCAAAGAATTCAAACATCGAATGGTTTTGTACCCCCATGTTTGATGATGCTGTTGATCTTCTAAATCCGTATGTTGAAAAATTTAAGATGAGACATTTTGATGGAATTCAACTGTTAAAAAATACAAAAACCTCATTATTTGAAAAAATATTGAATACTGGAAAAGAAATCATAATCAGTACTGAAGAGAGTCCTGAAAATTGTACTTTTTATAAAAATGAACAAATAAAATGGCTTTACGTAGTCCCAAAATATCCTTGCAGTTTCACTGATCTTGATTTTACAAAACTAAACAAGTTTGATGGATATTCAAATCATTGCCCTCATTTCTTAGCGCCATTAAAGGCATCAATTTTAGGTTCAAGAATTGTAGAAGTTCATGTAACATTAGATAAATCTGGCCATTACATTGATAATGCAGTAAGTTTTGATTTCCAAGAATTACAATTCCTTGTTGATTTGATTAAGAAATCTGAACAAATAAAAAATTAATTTTATAGGTAAATTCAGAAGATTCTAAATATGGAAGGTAATGAGGGAGAATTGAAATGAAGAAAGCATTGATTACTGGTGTTACTGGACAAGATGGGGCATACCTTGCAGATTTTTTATCAAAACGTGGTGATTACGAAGTATTTGGAAGTTATAGACGAACAAGTCATAGATTATTTGAAAGACTTGAATATTTGGATATTCTTGATAAAATAAATCTAGTACGATTAGATCTAAATGATCAAATATCTATCAATAAGGCCATCAAAGAAATTGATCCTGATGAAATTTACAATCTAGCTGCTCAATCATTTGTGGGTGTATCATTTGAACAACCAATGTTAACTTCAAATGTTACTGGGTTAGGAGCTATGCGTATTTTTGAAGCTGTAAAAGAATATTGTCCTGAATCAAGAGTTTATCAGGCATCATCTAGCGAAATGTTTGGAAATAGTAATGAAATTAAAAATGAGTTAACACGCTTAAATCCTGAAAGTCCTTATGGTATTGCCAAAGTGTTTGCACACAAAACTGCACAACATTATAGAAAGGCATATGATCTATTCATCTCCTGTGGAATTCTTTTTAATCATGAAAGTCCTTTACGTGGATTAGAATTTGTAACAAGAAAAATCACATATAATATTTCTAGAATAAAGGCTAACAAAAAAACAAAATTATCACTTGGAAATATTAGTGCAAAAAGAGATTGGGGATATGCTCCAGAATATGTTGAAGCTATGTGGATGATGCTTCAAAAAGATAAACCATCAGAATATGTTATTTCAACTGGAGAATCTCATTCTGTTAAAGAATTTCTTACAGATGCATTTGAGCATGCTGGATTGGGAGATTGGCATTCTTATGTTGATGTTGACAACCAACAATATTTACGACCTTCAGATATTGATGAATTACTTGGAGATAATTCTAAAGCAATTAAGGAATTAGAATGGAAACCTAAAGTGAAATACAAAGAATTAGTAAAAATTATGGTAGATGCGGATTTAGACAAAAGCATTAAAAATTAAAATATCCACAAATAGTTTGATATGTATTAAATGGAAATTCTTGGAATTATTCCTGCTAGAGCTGGATCAAAAGGAATAAAGAAAAAAAATACACGAAAGTTGAATGGTAACCCTCTCTTACAATATTCTATTGATCAGGCATTAAATTCAAAAATTTCTAGAGTTATCGTAAATACTGAAGATCTATACACTGCTTCTTTGTCACAATCATTAGGTGCTGAGGTGCCATTTTTACGCCCAAAAAAATTGGCAGGTGATAAAACTACAACATTATCTGTCATAAAAAATACAATATCTTATTTCAAAAAACAATCTTATTTTCCTGATATTGTGATTGTATTACAACCTACAAACCCATTTAGACCTAAAAATATGATAGATGAATCTATTTCATTATTAAAAAAAACAAATGCTTCTAGTGTTTTGGCAGTAAAACCAGTAGATGATCATCCTGACATTATGATGAAATCTACTGGAAAATTTCTTAAACCTATGTCAAAAAACTTTTTAAAAAATTCAAGACGTCAGAGTCGTTCACCATTATTTACTCCTTCAGGATTACTGTATACTTTTTGGACTAAAAATCTAGAAAAATATGGTGATCAATTTGGACCTAAAATATACCCATATTTGGTTAATGACAGTTCACTCAACATTGATATTGATATGCCATTTGATTTTTTTATTGCAGAAATGACTGCAAAGTATTGGAAGAAATGTCAAAAGAAATTATGATCAGTAAATCACTTCATTAATTTTAAAATTTCTCTACTAACTCTAAATGCTGATTTCCCGTCAAATTTATACATGTATTTCGAAATAAATTTTTCTATTTTTTCGTCATTTGCAGGTAAAATAGTGTTTAACAAATCTGGCAATTTTTTAATATTTTTTAATTCTGTTGCTAAACCTTCTCTCACAAAAGGCATATCGTCTAATGACATGTTTATGGGATTGTAAACAATAACCGGTTTTTTTGAAAAAATACCATAATGCGTACCGCTTGAAACCGCGTATGTTATCACATAATCTGAAATTGATACTATATCACCTAAATTTTCTTTTTGAAAAATTGGAATATCTACTTTTAATTCTCTTAAAATCTCCTTATAATTTTCAATTTTTTCTGATGTTGGATGAATTTTAATTACTAAATTACTATTTTTTAATTCTAAACAACTTAAAATTATATCTTTAATCATACTTTTCCATTTTTCTTTTTCAATCATACCATGTTCCAGTAGTGGTGTAGTCATTAATACAATGTTGGTTTTTTTATCTTTCATTATTTTTTTTTTAGAAATAGAAATTTTTTCAAAGACTTGATCCATTTGTGGATGTCCGGTAATGATAATTTTTGATTTAACATTTAATCGTTTTAATTTTTTTGCCCATCCTTCACCTGCGGTAAGTATTATGTCACATTCATAATTTCCCCAGGGCATAAAATATTTGAATGGAATGGTAAGATCCAAATATATTATTTTCAATAATTTTGTATAACTATGGCCTGCAATACGGAAATTCTTTAGCATAAAAAAATAATTCTTCAATAACTTTTTCTTTCTTTTATTCAGATCTAAAATTCTATTTTTAATTAAATAAGAATTCATTTTTTCTGTTTCGTCATCTATTATTGAGGAAAAAAATAAGACTGTTGGAATGCCTAAGCATTTTGCAGTTGGAATGAATGATCTAATGAAAAAATCATAATCATTTAATAATAAAACAACCTTAGGTTTTTCCTCTTCAAGTATTTCCATAACATTTTGCGTTTGATAATCCTCAAAATCTCTGAAATTTATTTCATTTTTTTCTTTACCAATAGTATCTATTTCGGGATCTACTAGAAGCCATTTTATTTCTACATTTTCTTTTACTAATTCTTTTATGACTAATTCTAAAGTCACATTTTTTACAAATTTTCTAATTTTTCTATCTACAATTAATAATTTCATCTGAATTAAAAAAAAAATCGTGATAAAAAACCTTTATGATTAATTTTTTATGTTTTTAGACAAAATTATGTGTTAATTTTTAAAAATAATTCAAATAATCTTTTTTTAAAGATATTTGTTGAATTCTAATACTAAGTAAAAAATTTTAATTAATTAAAAATTTGAGAATTTTAGTTATCACAAAGTTGATTCTTATACATATTTTATTTTATATGAATTCTTCCACCTAATGGATGTATGCGACTTAAAAATGCTGGAATATTTTTTGATATAAAATATTCATCTGTGGCTTTTTTAGCCCCAAGCCAAGCACCATAATCATCAATAGTTAAGATACCATTTTTAGATAATTTAGGATAAAAATTTTCTAATTCTATTTTTGTTGATAAATAAAAATCTGTGTCAAGTCGTAAAAATGCAATATTTTCCAATGTATTATTTTTAATAGTATCTTCAACTCTACCTTTGATAAAATGAATTTTGGATTTATCATAACCTGTTTCTAATACATTTTTTTTCACTGATTCTAATGATACTTTTTCATCAGAAGTTTGTTGTTCAATTTTAACTACGTCGTTTCCCGTTACTCCACCAGGTTTAATGTCAAATTCGGATGGATTAGCCATTCCTTCAAACGTATCATAAAGATAAATTTCTCTATCATCCATTTTTAATAATTGTAATGTTTTTATCATTGTAATTATACTTCCACCACGCCAAACTCCACACTCTACAAAAGCACCTTCAATTTTGTTATGTTCTAAATATTTTACTATGTCAATTATTGCCTTTAATGCTGATGTATCTAAAACTGAATATTTTTTGGAATAATTGATAATCTCCATATCTTGATTTGTTATATCTCCTGAATGAGGATGAATTTCATAGCCATAATTGTTTAGAATATTTTTAAGGAGTTTTTTAATAATGGACATAAATAGCAATCTTTTCTTTCTAATATAACAATTCTTTTTGTTATGTCTACTATTATAATCTCTTGTAATTTTTTAGTTTATGGTATAAACAAATTCTAGTAAAAAATTATGTTTATCTTAAATATGTTGTAATTTTCTTTTAAAATATTTATCATTATTTTTTTAAAATTATTACATTATCGATTAAGTTATTTACAAAATTTGTTTATTTTAGAGTTTTTTAACTTGATGTTTTAATGACCAATGATCATTTTCTTTTTTCCATATTAAATCACGTCGAAATTTATCAAATATCTCATTTAATTTTTGATGATCTATTTCTACATATTCAAGAAATTCTTTTTCATTCAATTTAGGGTATTCACTATCATATTGTAATACTAGATCAACACCTTCATCTCTTGAAATAATATTATCTCTTATCTGATGTGCAGCATCAGATGTTGCTCTACCCGTTCCAAATTTAATTAGTGACATGTAATAATGGAATCCGTCTGTTTTATCATCTAAACTAGCATAATTAGTATATGTGCCTTCACTTCTTACCGGACTTGGCTTAAAACCAAGATATTTTTTTGCTACTTCATAATGTTTTTCAGGACTCCAATTTGTAAAATAACCAAAATAATGAGCTTCTATTCCTGCTTTTCTTATATCTTCCACAGAAGGACCATGATAATATTTTAAATCTTTTTCTGAAACTCCAAATTTTTTCCAATACTCTGGTGCTAATGAAGAAAATTTACTTTTCACTGAATATGATACATCTAATTGTGATTGATCATACCTTTCAAAACTTCCACCATATTCAACATCTCCATCTTCTCCAAAGAATACCAACGGTATGTCAAACTTTAAAGCAATTTGGTAAGGGAAATTTATCTGTCCATAAATAAACGGTAAAAAATTATCTCCAAATTCTTCAAAAGTAATTTTTGATAATTTTTTATGAATTTTTCCATTTGGTGTTCCTAAAATATTGTCATATCCTGCTTGGATGAAATTATATAGATTTTCTCTACCAATATCCGTAGGTATGGATGGTGCCCATGTCACACTCAATGGATTCATTCCTAATTTTTCCTTCAAATACCATGCAACATAAGCACTATCTTTACCACCACTTCCAGGAACTAGTACATCCCATGATCCATCCTCTTTTCTAAATTTGTCACATAATATTTCTAATTCTTTTTCACGTTTATCCCAGTCAATAACTGTTTTTTTATGTTCTGAATACAGGCAAGCTGCACATACTCCTTCTTTGTTAAACATCAATCTCGGTCTTTGATTAGAAAGAACACATCGTTTACAATAAACTACTGAATTTTCTGGATCCATGGATTTCAAATTTTGGAAAGTTTCAGGTAAAGTATGTGACATATCTAATGTGGATATTATTACGAATTTAAAAGTTCAGTAAAAATTCATATCTTTTAATAATACATTTCTTTAAATTATGATTAATTGTTCATTTTTTTGAGATATTTGTTTTTATCTTTCTTGCTATTATTATAGAAAATATAGCTGCTCCCGTTTCAGATAAAACGATTCCTGCTACAATTCCTTGAATTCCGTATAAATTACCTAAAACAAATATTGAAAGAATCATTATTGTAGTTCTAATAATCGCAAGAAATAATATATAATTTGATTTTTCGTAACTCAAAAATTTTGAACTGTATGTTATTGAAATTGTTGATGGAATTACTGCTAAACTTATTATACGTATTATTGAACCTATTTCCAAAAATTTAGGAAATAGAAATGAACCAATATCTGGACCAATTAAAACTCCTAAAATTCCAATGATGACAGAAAACAAAATTATTATTTTCTTTAATTTTTTATTTTCTGTACCACTAGATTCTACTGGAATAATATATTTGCCAACTATTACTGGTAAAACTAATAATATTGAAAGAAATTGAATTCCTAATGAATAGTTACCTAATAACCCAAATCCGAATAATGGTGCAATTATTATTTTGTCAACTGAACCATGTAACATATTGGTTAACGAATTCATGTAATTAAAGGAAATAAAACCAAATTTTTTCTTAAAAAGTTTAAAATCTATTTTTGTTTCACGAAAACCATGGATTATGCGTAAAATTCCTACAAAAAATGAAATTGATATGCCTAAAATAATTCCATTTATTCCAAAAATAAAATAGAAACCAATACCTAATGAAATCATTAAGGTCTTTTGAACCAAAATATACTTTGTATAAGTTTTAAAATATTTTTTCCCTAATACATCTGAATATGCAATTGCAAAAATCATATAGCCCATAACAAGTAGACCCACTGTAAAATCTCTGACAATCAATACAACAATGATTGAAGAAATAACACCAATAATCAAATTTAGAGTATATAGTGTAGAATGAATTCTAACATTTTTTGCAGAATATACCAGTAAACTTTGAGTAGCTCCTAATAGTGCAATTGTAGAAGCTATTCTTGCTATTGATAATAAATAATTAAGTTCTCCATATGCTTCTGGTTCAATTAACGTAGCAAGATAAAACCAAAATACAGAAGAAATACCAGATCCTATTACATCTGCAACTCCTATTGAAGAAAGATCTTTTATTTTACTAAATCTAGTCAACGATTATTACCTTCATTTTATTTTTTCAACAATCATTATCATCTTAAAAGTACATGAATTCATATGAATCTTCAAATAGATTAGAATGTACCAAATATTTTTCCATTTACTTAATTTTATTTTAAGAAATAAAAAGTTAATTAAAACAATATGCTCAAAAACTAAATAAGTATAATGAAAAAAAAGCTATTTATCTTTGGATTAGGTAGTTTGACAGGCTCCAAGTTAGCAAAATTAGCTGCAACAAAGTATGAAATTATTGGGACTCATAATACTCGAATAGAGAAAAATAATTTTTTTGATTCTATACAATTGAATGTGTGTAATCATCAAAAGGTAAAAGATGTATTAATTGAAAAAAATCCTGATTTTGTTGTTAATTCTGCTGCATTGAATAATGTAGATTATTGCGAAAAAAATCCTATTTTAGCAAAAGAAGTTAATCATATTGCAGTTGAAAATATATCTAAAATTTGTGATGATGTTGGAATTAAATTAATACAATTATCAACTGATTCAGTTTTTGATGGCCAACAAACTTTATCTTATGTTGAAACTGATAAAGTAAACCCAGTTAATGTGTATGGACAAACAAAACACGCATCTGAATTACACGTATTAAAAAATTCTAACAACTTAGTTATACGTGCAAGCGTATTATACGGTTGGTTATGTGATGAACTTTCATCCCAATCTACAAGCTCAATGAAACAATTCAATTTTGGACTTTGGTTAATTCGTGCTTTAAATAAAAATGAAACAATTCAAGTGATTACAGATGAATTAAGTTCTCCTATTGTTGCTGATGATTTTGCCAGATCCATTTTACATCTAATTTCAAAAAATTATTCTGGAGTCTTCCATGCAGCTCCAAAAGTAAATATTTCTAGATATGATTTTAGTAAAAAATTTGCTAAAGTATTAGAATTAAATCATGAATTAATCAAACCTATTACTAACAAAGAATTGTGTAGAAACGTAAAAACTTCTTTGAACAAATGTCTTAATTCTGAAAAATTAACATCTACAGGTTTTAACTTTTTAAATTTAGATGATTCTTTTAAATTAATAAAAAATCAAATAAATTCTTAATCTTTCCATTTTTCCCAATCATAATCATCAAATGTTATATTTTCCATTTCATTATCGTTTGGTCTCCATGCGACATCTGCAAGTACCAGCACAGAGGATTCTTTATCGCTTATATTGATATGTCCTGATGCAATATTTTTAGGAACTTGAATTATTTTTGGATTATCCTCTGATGAAATTATTTCTTTATATTTTCCATGGTCATCTTTTATGATAAAAGCTATTTTTCCTTTAATGCATACAAAATAACTAGTTCTTCTTTTATGTACGTGTGGCCCTTTAATTTTTCCAGATGCAACATTTGTAATGTAAATCATTTTGGGATTGTTTATTATATTGTCCCAATCTCTCCAAATCACAGTTAACTTACCATTAACTTTCTCATCCCCAATGTCTTTAGTTTCATGAGTTTCTAATTTTTTATAATCAAAATTATTTGGTCTCATCTAGTCATGTTTTGAATTTTAGTATAAAAATTTGCTTATTATCATCAATTTTTGTTAATTTCATGTTAAGCTAATCTTTTAAAGTCTAAATTATGAAGATAATTATCTCGGTGAATTGATGAAAATACTTGTTACAGGAGGACTTGGTTTTATTGGAAGTAATTTTATACTTCAAACTTTTCAAAAATACCCAAAATTTAAAATTGTAAATATTGACGCAGAATTTACAGGTGCAAATAAAAAAAATCTTCATAGTTTGAGGACTAATTCAAATTACAAACATATCAAATCCAATATTAATAATAGAAAAATTGTAGATCTTGAAGTTTCAAAGTGTGATGTTGTCGTAAATTTTGCTGCAGAATCACATGTTGATCGAAGCATATCTGGGCCTAAACCGTTTATTGATTCAAATATTATGGGAACTCATAATTTACTTGAATCTATTAGAAAATATAACAAAAAATTAATTCAAATTTCTACTGATGAAGTATTTGGAAGTCTCAAAAAATCTAGTGCCACTGAAAAATTTCCATTTGATCCTGCAAGTCCATATGCTGCATCAAAAGCTGCTGCTGAAATGTTAGTTAAATCCTATTTCAAGACTTATGGTAGTGATGTAATGACCACTCGATGTACTAACAATTTTGGCCCCCGACAATTTGAAGAGAAATTAATTCCTAAAATAATTTTAAATGCAAATAAAAATAAAAAAATTCCAATTTATGGAACTGGGAAAAATATAAGAGATTGGATTTTTGTTAGTGATCATTGTAATGCTTTATTAAAAATACTTTTCAAAGGAAGATCGGGAGAATCTTATAATATTTCAGCATCAAATGAATTATCAAATTTAAAAATTGTTAAAAAAATTTTAAAAATTATGAATAAACCTACTACTTTAATTGATTTTACCAAAGATCGACTTGGACATGATTTTAGATATAGTATGGATTCATCAAAAATTAAAAAACAACTGAATTGGAAGCCTATGATGAATTTTGATGAAAGCTTAGAATTAACCATAAATTGGTATCTTAATAGAGGATAGTGACATGAAAGGAATAATTTTACATGGTGGTTATGGAACTCGTTTGGGCCCTTTAACGTTTTCAAAACCTAAACAATTATTACAAATTGCAAACAAACCTATGTCTCAATATGCATTAGATGATTTAAAAAATGCTGGAATTCGAGAAATCGCAATTGTAATAGGCGATATTTATCCTGAAAAAGTAAAAGATTTCTATGGCAATGGTTCTAACTTTGGAGTAAATATTAAATATATTTTTCAAAGTAAACCCTTAGGAATTTCTCATGCAATAAAACTTTGTGAAGAATTTATTGGTGATGAAAAATTTATTGTTTATTTGGGTGATAATATAATGAGAAAAAATCTTGGAAATTTTGCAAAATCTTTTGAAAGTTCTTCAGATGATTGTAAGATACTTTTATGTGAAGTTGATAATCCTTCAAGATTTGGAATTGCTGAGTTTAAAAATAATAAAATTTTAAAAATTATTGAAAAGCCAAAAGAAACAAATTCAAATTTAGCTGTTATAGGAATTTATTTTTTTAACAAAAAAATTTTTAAAATTATTGAAAATTTAAAACCTTCCTGGAGGGGTGAATTGGAAGTTACTGATGCATTACAACTTTCATTACAAAATGGACATTCAATATCCTATGAAACTGTTACAGGATGGTGGAAGGATACTGGCACTCCTGAAGATATTCTTGATGCAAATAAACTAATTCTTGAAACATTGGGAACTGGTGATCTGCTTAATTCAGAAGTTCTATTCCAAAATAAAAAAATTAGTATTGCTACAAATACTGAAATTGATTCTGATGTAAAAATAACTGAACCTGTAATTATTGGAAAAAATTGTTTAATTAAAAATACACAAATTGGTCCTTATGTAAGCATTGGAGATAATGTATCTATTTCAGGTGGAAAAATAGAAAATTCTATAATTATGAATGACTGTATTTTAAATATCAAAAATTCTATTAAAAGTAGTATTATTTCTAACAATTCTGAAATAAATGACACGAAAAGTTTTTCCTATCAATTTCTTTTAGGTGAAAAGAGTAAAATCCAATTATAATTTATTAAATTGACTTTTGCTCTTGATAAAATCAATTGAACTAACTGGTGATGGATCAATATTTGATAAAACAGCTCTGTAAATTGTTGTATAATCTAAAAGATATATTAAATTAATAATTTTTGAAAGTATATTTCCACGAACTGAGTTAATTTCTTTAAATTCAATTTTATTTAATTCAAAATATTTTTTAAAAATTTTAAATCTTTCTTTAGTTTTTAAATGATCATCTTGGCCTTGGATTAAAATTGGCTTTACATTTGATTGTCTTTCCCATGCAACTATTCCATTATGACTTGCTTCCAGAATATTTTCAGAAATTACATGTATTTTTGAATTCTCTTGAAGAGAATTTTTGAATCTTATTGCAACTGATTCTAAACCTACAGGATAATAAATTAAAGGAATACTTGAAATTTCTTTTGCCAATTCTAATGCAGGGTTGTCTGATGAAAGATTGTTTGATGAAATTTTTTTCTTTAATTTTTCTAATTCATTAATTGATTCATTAACATCTTCCAGATTGATTGGAATTATTTCATTCAATATTTTAAGCATTGAATACAAAAAACTTGTAAATGAAGCTCTTGGTGAATGTGTCATTGGAATTTTCCTATATTCAATATTATTTTCATGACAAAATTCCTCCATTTTTCCTCCAGAAGAACATGCCAATATTTTACAATCTATTTTTTTAGCCGCATTTATGATGGATAGCGTTTCAACTGTATTTCCAGAAACACTTGTAGCTATAACTATAGTATTCTTGTTTACCGTCATAGGTAAAATGTATCCTTTTACAACAGAAACATGGATGTTTGTTTTAGATAGAATTGATGAAAAAACTGATCCAATTGAACCCGAACCTCCCATACCTGCAAAAACTACGTGATCTATATTTTGAAAATCTATGGATTCTTGTTCTGATTCAAATGATTCACGTGCAATTTTTGGCCATTCATCATAAATTTTATACATTTTTTGTGAATCATATTTTTCTAAATTGGAAATATTCAATACCTGTAATTTAATATCTACAATAAAATATCTATCTACATTCTGATTTACCAATTGGTTTTTAAAAACCCAAATTTTTTATTATTATATGCAAAATGTAACTGGTTTACGTACCGTAGAGTGGAAAGACAACAAAGTTATAATGATTGAACAAACAAAGCTTCCTAATGAATTAATTTTTGTAGAATATGATGATTTTAACCAAGTTGCAAATGCTATCAAAACTTTGATAGTTAGAGGTGCACCTGCAATTGGGGTATCTGGTGCATTTGGATTGGGATTGGCTGCCTTACAAAGTAAGGCAACAACAAAAGAAGAATTACTCTCTGACTTGGAAGTTGCAAGAAAAATTCTCTTTGCAACTAGACCTACTGCTGTAAACTTAGGTTGGGGGTTAGAAAAAATTATGAATGTTGCAAAGACTGGAGATACTGCTGAACAAATTAGAGAATTAGTAGTTTCTACTGCTAAAAAAATGGCAGATGAAGATATTGAAATTAACAAAGCGATGGGAAAGAATGGTTCAGTTCTTTTTGATGATAATGATACTATAATGACTCACTGTAATGCAGGTGCACTAGCAACTGTTGCATATGGAACTGCCTTAGGTGTAATTAGAGCAACTAGAGAGAGTGGAAAAAATGTTAAAGTAATTGCTACTGAAACAAGACCCATTCAACAAGGTTCTAGATTAACTGCATTTGAGTTAAAACATGATGGATTTGATGTAAGTTTAGTTCCTGATACTGCTGTTGGATATTCTATGGCAAATGGATTGGTAAACAAAGTTGTGGTTGGTGCAGATAGAATTGTAAAAACTGGACATGTCTTTAACAAAATTGGAACATATCAAGTAGCAACAATGGCAAAACAACATGGAATTCCATTTTATGTAGCAGCACCATTATCTACAATTGATATGGAGACAAAATCTGATGATGTGATTATTGAGATGAGAAAAGGAAGTGAAGTTACTGGAATTGGTGATAAAAAGACTGCACCTGATGATATTAATGTCATTAATCCTGCATTTGATATGACTCCTCCTGAATTAATTGCAGGAATTATTACTGAAAAAGGCGTGGCTACAGCTCCATTTGAAGAATCCATCAAAAAATTATTCCAAGCTAATTAATACAAAGTTTTTATTGTTTTTCAAACTGTCATATAAAATATGAGTACTGTTTCTACACAAGCAATTGAGGATTCACTTAAACAATGCATGGATCCTGAAGTTCCTCTAAACATTGTAGAAATGGGATTAATTTATGGAATTGATGTTAAAGAAAATAATGACGTTGATATTAAAATGACCATGACTACACAAGGTTGTCCTCTACATGAGACTTTAGTTGCAGATGCAACAAGATTTGCTAAAAAAGTTCCTGGAGTAAATAATGTCAATATTGAAATCGTATGGGAGCCTGCATGGTCAATGGATAAAATGACTGAAGAAGGAAAACTCAAAATCAAGGAAATGGGTACTGCTGGATTAAACACTCCTGCACCAATAAACTATGAAACTGCATTACCTCAAGGGGTTGGAAAATTGGTACAACAAGAAGATGGTTCTATGGTATTAGCTAATGAACATGATCAAGGATTTATGGTAAATCAAGCAATTGTTGACTTTTGGAAATCTTGTAATGGTC
>Ga0233434_1000533_pt1 | contig 42356 bp, 34 predicted proteins | sample SI_122_August201_4_FD_182738 | JGI IMG/M metagenome (GOLD analysis project Ga0233434, IMG submission 182738) | Seawater microbial communities from Saanich Inlet, British Columbia, Canada - SI_122_August2016_120_MG | ecosystem: Environmental > Aquatic > Marine > Inlet | place: Canada: British...
CTGTCAGCAAAAGGACTCAAAACCGTTGCCTGCCTGTCGCCTTTATATCCACTGGAAAACCCGCACCGATTTTTTGATCGCCTGAAAAATGTCGGAGCCTCAGCAGTGATCATTGATCATTTTATAGAAGGCGATGGAACAGCCGAAGGTTCCCGAACTTTAAAAACCCGTCTCCCTCACGCCATGAGCCAGATCCAAAAAGACTCGGTCCAACTCCCATACCGAAATCAGATCGTCAACATTGCCCGCAATTATCTTCCTGTGGGGGTTTCGGCTCAGGGGTTCGCGGGCCACTACAGCCACTAACCGCCATGTCCGCGCCACAAGAACTCCTAAACCAGATCACCTCCCTGAATGGGAAAGGCTATAAATCCTATAAAAACCTGCAAGGCAAAAGTTTTTCCTTCGACCTGTTTCAATTAACATTCGAACATGTGCAAGGCGACCCGTTTGCGGCACCATCACGGTTATCCATAAAAATCGGACTCGAAACAGCCGGGTTTGCAAAAACTCACCACGAAAACCCTTTAAGAAAACTGGCTCTCGAAGATCATTTATTGCGTGAGGTGAGCCAACGTGTTCAGAAATGCAAGGGGAAGATCAAAGGCTCCGGGCGAAGCGGAGAAGTGGCGGTGCAGTCACCGGGGCAAAAAATAATCCGCAGAAGCGGAATGCATATCAAAAATGACAGCCTGACGTTGATCCTGTTTGCCGGGCTCCCTGGTGATGGGCGAAGAGTGCTGGCCGAAGAATGCGTCAAACTTTTTTCTGAGATCCTTCCCCCGGTCTGGGAAGAAAGCCTGCTGGCGAAATCCCTCGACATGAACCGGGTGCAGAGAGCCCTGGACACATTGGAAGATTATTCCGCGTTGAGCCAATTGCTGGATCAAAATCACTGGGCCAGTTTTGTGGCCGATGGGTCGCTTCTTCCCCGTGCATCAGGAATCAGCGACCTGCCGCTTAAAAAGGGCGGAGTACTTTTCTCCGCGCCGGAAGAGATGAGTGCTGAAGTGCATTTGCCACATAGCGGAAAAGTCCGCGGCATGCCCATTCCTTTGGGAATCACCCTCATAGTTGGCGGCGGGTTCCACGGCAAAAGTACTTTACTGAAAGCCATTCAGGATGCGGTGTACCCCCATGTGGCAGGAGACGGACGAGAAGGCATCGCCACCCAGCCCACTGCAGTGAAAATCCGCGCGGAAGATGGTCGATCTGTCCAGCCTATCAACATATCCGGATTTATGGACAACCTGCCGCTCATCGCATCGACGAAAAATTTTTCCACCGTCTCCGCCAGCGGCTCCACCTCGCAAGCAGTGAATATTCTCGAAGCCATTGAGGCCGGTTCTTCGCTTCTGCTCATGGATGAAGATACCTGCGCCACCAACTTCATGATCCGCGATGCCCGAATGCAGGCCCTGATAACATCGGAACCAATCACACCACTGGTGGACCGCATTGAAGAATTGCATAAGGATCTCGGAGTCAGCACTCTTCTGGTGATGGGAGGAAGCGGAGACTATTTCGACTCAGCCGATAATGTCATCGCCATGGACTCATTTCAACCGAAGCTGGTGACGGCGAAAGCAAAACAGATAGTTCAGGAAAATCCCGGCAGTCGCAAAAACGAAACAAACGGGCCTCTGCCTGAAGTCCCCATGCGAACCCGGGATTTATCGACATTGGATTTCAGTCGGGGGAAAAAGCCCTGCGTGATTCAAACACAGAAGTTGATCTCCCTCATCCTGGGGCGAACCGAAATCGACGTGCGTTACATCGAGCACCTTGTCGAACCGGGACAGTTGGAACTTTGCGGTTGGATTTTAAAACAACTTAAAGGTATGCGGGATACTGATGCCAATGTGTCAAACAGCGATGCAATAAAAAATATTTTGAAAACGATTGAAAAAGGCGAACTGGAATCCGTTGCCCCTTTCAACAATGGTCTTTTAGCCCTGCCCCGCCTTCAGGATGTGATGGCCACTTTAAACCGACTGCGTTAATTTCAATCAAAATTTTCAGGGTCGTAGAAAATTTCCGAACCTGGAATCACTTTTCTCTTTTAATACATATTGGTGTTCCCACTATAATTGAAAAGGAATTAATTTTCTGACCAGAGACTTTCTTACTGAGAGTTCCAAACCTCTTCTTCCAATCCGTTTTGATTACTATTTTTTAAATGGCTTGCTGGGATAAAACCAAACAATACCATCAGTACTCTAAACACGGTTACTACCGATCTGCCCCCGGCCCCGGCTATATGGATTGGGAAAATCAACCCGATCCCTTCCGTCGTTACGACGGCACAGAAATAATCAAATTAAAAAAAGTCCCCCTGAATGAAGGGCCTCTTTTCTACGAAGTTTTACAATCAAAAAAAGTTCCAGCTCTTCCCCTAAACTTAGCAACCCTTTCTCAATTGCTATTCGATAGCCTCGCAATTTCAGCATGGAAGAGTTTTCAGGGATCAAAGTGGGCTCTTCGGGTTAACCCTTCAAGCGGAAATCTGCATCCGACAGAAGGTTACTTAATCTGTGGCCCTATAGAAGGGATCAATAGCTCTCCATCCGTTTCCCATTACTGCCCTAAAACTCACGGACTGGAAATTCGAACAACCTTTTCAAATGAAACCTGGAAACAAATGTCAGAAGGTTTTCCTGAAAACACCTTCTTCATCGGCTTGAGTTCCATTTATTGGAGAGAAGCATGGAAATACGGTCTAAGAGCTTTCAGATACTGCCACCACGATACGGGCCATGCACTTACAGCAATAAACATAGCCTGCTCAGTTTTGGGTTGGCGAACTCAATTAATGGACCATCTTGGTGGTGAAGAACTGGAAGTCGTTTTGGGATTAAACAATAAGAATGAAGAAGAGATTGAAGTCCCAAATTGTCTGATCGCTGTCACTCCTCAAGAAAGCGTAAAGAATATAAAAAGCAGGGATTTTGTTGCGGGTTTTTCTGATTTGAAATGGTTGGGGAACCCAAATATTTTGAGCCACGACCATATGGACTGGCATGGCATAACGGAAGTTTCACAAGCAACTCAAAAACCCTACACAGAGGACTTTCCGAATACTGATTTTAAACAAGCCACACTGCCAAACCTTTTGCAGGAGGATTCCTTTCCTATAAGGAAAGCTATTCATCAGCGAAGAAGCGCCGTTGCCATGGATGGAAAGACCCGGATTTCAAGTGAAACATTTTATCAGTTTATGGCAACAACAATTCCAGATGCCTGCCCTCTCCCCTTCCAAACTTTTCCATGGGAGCCACAAATTCATTTAGGACTTTTTGTCCATAGGGTAGACGGGCTTTCAGAAGGCTTATATTTTTTGGTGCGCAATAAAAACCATTTGGGTGATTTAAAAGCCACGTTTAAAAAAGATTTTGCCTGGACCAAACCTAAGGACTGCCCACAAGATATGGATTTATTTTTATTGCAGGAAGGTGATTTTCGAGGCATTGCCACTTCCGTTTCGTGTGGGCAGGAAATCGCCGGAAAAGGTTGCTTCAGTCTGGGCATGATCAGTGCTTTTGAAAACGCGTCCTTGAATTATGGCGCCTGGATGTATCCCCGTCTTTATTGGGAATGCGGAGCCATCGGGCAGGTGTTATACCTTCAGGCAGAGGTTAGCGGCATCCGCAGTACGGGAATCGGATGCTTCTTCGATGATCCCGTGCGTGATGTCTTCGGCATTGAAGGTCTTAGCTATCAGAGCTTGTATCACTTTACAGTTGGAGGGCCCGTGGAAGATACCCGCCTCACTACACTTCCCCCCTATGAGGATGATTAACGTCGAACCTGTTTTTCTCACCCGTCCCAGTATGCGATGGCTGTCCTGAACCGACCGCATTGACTCGGATCCATATTTTCAGAATCACGGGTTTTTTATTGAAATGTCTCATTGATTGACAGAGTAATTTTGAAATGGCAAAATTCGAGACAGACGTTATTTAACTGGAGGTAAGCAAATATTATGGCCGATAAATGGACGATTCACGGTAAAGAGTTTTCCAACTGCAACTGTGCATTTGGATGCCCCTGCCAATTTAACGCGGCCTCTACCTATGGCTTGTGCGAAGCCATCGGCAGTGTAATGATTAACGAAGGGCATTTTAACGATACGTCTCTGAACGGACTTTGTTTTGTTATGCTTTTAAAATGGCCAGGCGAAATCGCCGAAGGAAACGGGCAACAACAAGTCATTATTGATGAACGTGCCAACCCCGCACAGCGTGAAGCCCTGAAGAAAATAGCCCACGGAGAATCCACGGCTCCGGGGTCAACACATTTCCACGTTTTCAATAGCACCATGTCCGAGGTGCATGAAACACTTTATGCGCCAATTGAAATGAGCATCGATGTCGATGCACGCAAGGGTCATACTAAAATTGACGGCATGGTCAGTTCTAAAGGCACACCGATGATCGACCCTCACAGCAACGAGGAAACCCGCAGGGTGATTCATATACCTGATGGCTTCGAGTATACTCACGCAGAACTTGGAGAAGGTAACTCCAAAGCAACCGCCCATATTGACCTGGAACTGAATAATAGTTACGGGCAGTTCAATATCCTGCACATGAATCAGGATGGCGTCATCCGCTAGAAAATTCCAAGCCTCTAATTAAATGCAGCTCATTAAAGCAATGCCGCGGCGCGATTTCCTCGCCATTGGAATTTCACTGGGTGGAATAACGTTGCTCTCCTGGCTCTACCTGTATTCAATGGCCTCAAGCATGTCCATGCCCATGGGCGCAATGCAGATCCAACCCTGGAGTGCCCATTATTTCTTGATGATGTTCCTGATGTGGGCGATCATGATGGTTGGCATGATGCTTCCTTCGGTCGCTCCCACAGTATTGATCTACGCGGCCATTGCCAGAAAAGCAGCCACCGGGAACACACCCGTCGCACCCACTGGCGCGTTCATTTCCGGGTACGTTGTGATATGGATTGTTTTCAGCCTGTTCGCGACTACTGCGCAATGGGCATTGGATCAGGCCGCCCTGTTATCGCCAATGATGGTTTCCAATAGCGTTGGTTTAGGTGCTGTTTTAATCGTGACAGCAGGCATTTATCAATGGCTACCCATTAAAGATAAATGCCTTCAACAGTGCCGGTCGCCAGTGGATTTTATTACATCACATTGGCAGAAAGGTATGACGGGTGCTTTCCGGATGGGACTTTCTCACGGAATGTTTTGTCTGGGTTGCTGCTGGGTTTTAATGAGCCTGCTGTTTGTCGGCGGGGTCATGAACCTTTTATGGATAGCCGCGATCACATTATTTGTCCTGCTGGAAAAGATATTGCCTCTCGGTGACGCGGGCGGACGAGTGATGGGACTGATAATGATCGCAACCGGTGCAATCATCGCACTGGTTTAGACAATGGCCGTCCTGCACCGACTGCGTCAGAAGAAATCCCAATAAAAAGAACCTACTTTTTGATCCGTTACAGGGCAATATACAAATCGGCTTCGGTTACCATATATTTGCCTTGACCTTATCTTTCTTATTCAAGCTTGTAAAATTTTGAGTCCATCCGGTAGAACATTCCCTAAAATTAAAGAGGGGAATACCCCCCCCCAAATGAGGGATAACCTGCACGCATGATCTGTACAAGGCCTACAATAAATATTTTTATCTTTTCATAACCACTTCTAAATTTGTTTAGTTACACTAGGGGGGAATAAAAAATTCAACCAACGGTTTAAATAGTGTGGGAATATTTTATTTAAAAACAATCTGGCCTAAAAATGAACGTTAAATTCATTCTAAAATTTATCTATCTCTTAACCATTTTGGTCATTCATCCTTCCTTGGTTTTTTCCGAGAGTCTCATTGAAATGAGCTCTCAAACCAAAATTGAGCATTCTGCCTATCAAGAAAACATTGGCTCAATGGAAATCGAAAAAGATCTGTTAAGTCAGGTCAATGGGGAAGGCAAACTAGAGATTTTGGGAAATAAAGATAACAAGCAGATTCCCTGGGCAGAAAGGATTAAATTTTCCGGAAGTCTATGGGAGTATTTTATCTATCAAAAGAATAATTATTTTGCCGCGACCCAGGACAGGTGGCTTGAGTCCGTTGGCAGGTTGGGAATGGAAGTGGATTTAACAGACCAGGTATCTGTTCAGATTCAAGGCACCGGGCAGGCCATAAATGGAGATGCTGACAATTACAATTTGATCCTAAAAGATGTTTTGGAGTTCGAGTTGGATCTGGCCAATATTACCTTTAAAAATTTATCAGAGGCCCCTCTTGCAGTTACTTTGGGCAGGCAAGATCTCATATTTGGCGATGGATTTTTAATCTATGACGGGTATTACGACACCGTTGCCCTGTGGTTAACTCCCATCACAAGTTTCAATGCGGCGAAATTGAGCTTCAATCCGGCACCCTTTTCATTTGATCTGTTTTATGCAGAAACAATTGTTGATTCGCAAAACTTTGAAGCGGTACTCGTGGATGGTGTCGCATTTGCCGGGAACAGAAGCTTGTGGGGTCTAAACTCAAATCTCAAAACGAAGGATTCCGGCGAATGGGATCTAGGTGTTTTTATCGTTGATGACGAATCAGCGATAAACAGCGATACGATTGCTTTAAGCCTACGAGGAACCTATGAGACCAAAACCAGTCCTACACTGACTTTAACAGGAGAAATTGTTTCAGAGTTTGGAACCACAAATGCCAAAAATCATTCCCTGTCAACCACATCCCAGAATCGAGAAGCTGTAGGAGGACATATCGACGGCATATTGAGTTTTAATGAAGTCAAGTTTTCTCCTTATCTTAAGACCCGCTATTTACACTTTCCGGGAGATGATCCTGCAACCCAAGTCAATGAAGCTTTTGACCCTTTATTTTTTAAGGCTGATGAGTTTGGCACATGGGGAGCAGGGGATATTAACAGCTACAATTTATCAAATACCAATGAGCGCGTGGTGATGACCGAAGTGGGACTGTTCCCTACCGAGACCACGATGTTTAGAGCGCAATATTATTTTTTCTGGTTGGATAAAGAGGTCACGGCAAACGCAGGGGAAAAATGGTCGGAGGAACTGAATCTCATATTCGATTGGTATCCCAACGATTATTTCTTTGCTGGAGCAGAATTTGGATGGGCACGGCCTCTAAAGGCGGCAAAAGATTCGTTTGGTGATAGGAATACGATGGAATTCGCTGTCTGGTCTGGTGTGCAATTTTAAATATTTACTGAGAATCTAATGTCACTAAAAACAAAATTCTCACTTTTACTTGCAACCATATTTGTTGGGCTGCTGTTAGTGAATGTATCCACTCTTTCCTGGGTTGTTTATCCCGCTTTTAAAGAGTTGGAAACCCGCGAGGCGAAAAAAAATGTTGCCCGGGTATTGGACATTTTAAAATCCGATATTGAGGGGTTAGATTTATTTACTTATGATTGGGCCGCCTGGGATGATACTTATCTGTTTATTGAAGACAAAAATCAAGCCTATGTGAAAGATAACTTTCAAGCTGACTATTCTGCCGAGCAAAACCACGATTTATATTATTATTGGAATGCAAAAGGCAAACCCGTTTTCCATAAAGCATTAAGTGAAGATAACAGTGAATACGTGCCCTTCGATGATTTTTCTGCAGAAGGTCTCCCCACAAATCATCCGTTTCTCACCCTGAATACATTAACCAGCAAATCGTCCGGCCTGATGCAAACCAAAAGAGGCCCAATGATAATTGCCGCTCGCCCAATTATTCCCTCCGATATGGTAGGTGCCATTCGCGGAATCCTGGCGATTGGACGTTATTTAGATAAAGAAGTCATTGAAAAAATAATCCAAAGATCCCATTTAAAATTAGATATCTGGTCTTTAACAGAAAACCAGATAGAAGATATCCCAAAAGACGCCCCAAGAAATATCAAGGCTGGTGAAAGAAAATTCGTTCATTCGGAGGATGGAAATAATATTTTTGCATATGCTTCCTACCCGGATATTTTTGGGGACCCCATCATTTTACTGCGAGTTTCCATGCCGCGGGACATTGTCAATCAGGGCAAGTCAACCATTTCATATGGTGCTGGGATGGCGTTGATCTCCGGGCTTGTGATATTGATAATCCTGCTCACCATTCTCCAGCGATCCATCATATCCCCTCTTTTTTCTCTTGGTAAAAATATTGTTCGACTGGGCAAGCGCGAAAACGTTTCCCATGAACTTCCGGTGGAGCGAAGTGACGAGTTGGGAATAGTAGCGCGCTCTATTCTTGCAGGCGATATGGAACGAAATAAAGCCGAATTTGCCAGGGATTGTCAGAACCATGTTCTTGATAAGTTATTAAAAGACGATCTTCTGGAGGAAATATTTAACGGGTTATTAGGTTTGATTGAAAAGCAAAACCCTGAAATGAAATGTTCGATCCTAATATTTGACCCCGGTGAAAATAAACTTTTCGCTCTTTCGGCCCCAGGTTTGCCAAAGGAATACCTGGAATCTGTCAAGGAAATACCAGTGGGTCCGGCCGCCGGTTCCTGTGGGACAGCGGTTTATAAAAAAGAAACAGTTGTGGTGGCAGATATCGCCAGTGATCCTTTGTGGGTCAATTATAAAACAATAGCGCTGTCACATGGTTTAAAGGCCTGCTGGTCCATGCCCATTTGGGGAGTCGGTGATAATATTCTGGGGACCTTTGCCATCTATTACTCTGAACCACGCCCGCCCTCACAGGAGGAATTAGATCTTGGTAATTCTCTGGTTTCTCTTGCCGCATTGGCCATTGACCGCAAACAGGTTCAACAGGAGCTGGAACAGTATCAGAGAAATCTTGAAGGACTAATTAAACATCGAACGAGCGAACTACAAACAGCCAATGCGAATTTAGTAGAGGAAATTAAGGAACGGATCAAAACCGAAGACAAACTTAATGTTTCTCTTGGAGAAAAAGATGTGCTTTTGCAAGAGGTGAACCATCGGACAAAAAATAACATGCAAGTTATTTCCAGCCTGATTCATATGCAAACAAGAAAGATAAAAGATGAAAAGTATTTGAAGCTTTTTCAGGAAAGCTGCGAGCGAATAAACTCCATCAGTTTGATCCAGGATAAAATTTTCACCTCCAAAAACCTTCAAAAGATAGATGCTTATAAATATTTTAATTCTCTGGTTAGTGAATTGTTGGTCGCCTACCCCTTGGATAAAAATCAAAACATCTCCTTTGAAATCGAAACCCATAAAATCGCTTTGGATGTGGATACGGGAATAAACTGTGGATTGATAGTTAATGAATTAGTATCCAATTCATTGAAACATGCTTTTCAAGGCACCACGGGTGGGGAAATTACCTTGAACTTGAGTTCAAATAATCAGGGCCAATATGAATTGGTTGTGAGAGACAACGGTGCGGGGATCCCTAAAGAAGTTAATTTATCGAATCCTCAAACTACGGGAATGAAATTGATCACCCAATTGGGAAAGAGAAACCTGGAAGGGGATATAGTTTGGGAACAGATACCAGGGACTGAATTTAAAATAACATTTTTCTCAATGTCTAATAATTGAGTACGGCAGATTATTTAATAAACCACATTGTAAAAATAGTTTGCCTTGTCGAGCACCCTGCCCAGACTATATTATCTATAGTGGGACTTTGTCGTAGTGTAGAGCTATAAATATTGGCTAATGAGGCCAGCAGCGATGACAAAAAGCAAAATATTGATTGTTGAAGATGAGGCACTTGTTGCCCAGCAGATTGAGGAGGAACTGCAAGGTGTCGGATATGAAGTGGTCTCTCAAGTATCCTATGGAGAAAAAGTCTTAGATGAAGTGAAGAAGTGTCATCCAGATTTGGTGCTCATGGATATTATGTTAAAGGGAGAAATAAACGGAATTGAGGCGGCCCGCCAATTAAAATCCTGTTCCGATGTGCCGGTGGTATTCCTTACCGCTTATGGGGATCGCCAAATGTTTGAACGCGCAAGCCAAACGGAACCTTACGGATTCCTGACCAAACCCTATCGACCGCAGGAATTAAATGCTGCTATAGCAATAGGTCTAAATCGAAATAAATCCGAAACAAACCTTCGTATTAGAGAGCATTTTTATCGTGATATTGTGGAAAAATCTGAAGATATTATTTTTATGCTCGATCCTGAGAAAACAATTACCTATGCAAACCCAGCTTTTAGATTTTTAGGTTATGATCTTTCTGAATTAAGAGGCAAGCCTATTGAAACTCTCATCGCATCAGACAATGTGCCTGGAATTGTCGGTGTTTTGGCAACAAAGGGTGTGGGGCCTTTGGGCACTTTCGACCTGGAAGTATGCATTAAAGCAAATGAAGAATCTGCTATTTCGGAACATGCTCCAGTTCAAAGATTTTCTATCAATTCTAAAGGGTTGTATGAAGGGGAGCCTAATGCAATCCAGGACCTTAATTTTTCCTTTAAAAGAAATGAAGGCTCTGGTATTTCGGCACAACCTCCGGTTCAAAAATTTTCTATTGATGCTCTTGGGTTGTGGGATGTACCTGAGGAAGCAGTATTCACAGAGGAGGCTGAGAAAAAGTTTTTGGGAACATTGTGTATGGGGCGAAAAATTGATTGAACTTTGATGATTAAGCATAACTCTGAATAATGGAAGAACAGACTTTGACAACAAAAGGAAAAATTCTGGTCGTTGAAGACGAAGCTCTTGTAGCCCAGCATATTGAGGAGCAATTGGAAGACTGTGGATATAAGGTTACCTCTCAGGTGTCCTATGGTGAGCTAGTCTCGGATGAAGTCAAGTATCATGATCCTGATTTGGTGCTCATGGATATTATGTTAAAGGGAGAAATAAATGGAATTGAGGCGGCCCGCCAATTAAAATCCTTTTCCGATGTGCCGGTAATTTTCCTTACCGCTTATGGGGATAGAAGCATGTTCGAAAAGGCAAAACAAACAAACCCCTACGGATTCTTGACCAAACCATTCCGACCTCAAGAATTGTATGCTGCTATTGAATTGGCAATTATCAAAAATAAAGAGGACGTAGAGCATGAAATAGAGAACAAAGTCAGCACAGATAACATGGGAAAGAGGCAGGAGAGAAGTGAAAAAGCCCTGTCGAGGAAAAAGAGCACCTTGGCAAGGATGAATCACGAATTGCGTACCCCTTTGAACGTGATCATAGGATTTGGATCCCTGCTTCAGACCGAATCTGAACACAGTTTGACAGAACAACAAAAACACTATTTGAAATCTATTACAACAGCGGGTTTTAAATTAACGGATGTGGTTACTGGAATTCTTGAACTTGCAGAAATTGAAGGCGAAACGATTCCCGTTTCCATTGAAAAATTAGATGCCGTTCCATTAATCGAAAACCTGATTAAGGAAATGAGACCTCTTGCGGAGAAGGCAGGAATCAATATTTTTAACTCTTTGGCACTCCAAGAGAAAGTATTGGTTGTGGCTGACGCAAGACATTTGAATCAAGTTATGATGAATCTGATTTCTAATGCAATTCAATATAATAAAAAAGACGGCTCGGTCCTTATTGAAATTGGAAGAGCTGACAGTAACAAAGTCCAAATTAGAGTGTCCGATACCGGTCACGGGATTCCAAATGAAAAACTAGATACGGTCTTTGAACCTTTTAATCGGTTGGGACGTGAATACAGTACAATTGAAGGCATTGGGCTTGGGTTGTCAGTTGCCAGGGGTTTAATAAAATTAATGAATGGCACCATTTTAGTGGAAAGTGAAGTAGAAAAAGGCACTAGCTTTACCATTGAGCTTCCTACTGTATAACTCACCTCAACTTTCCCGCAATTGATTGGAACGGCTTAAACTGAACCAAAGATTTTTGTTGCGATAAAAAGCGGGGCTCTTCTTCTTTGAAAATTTTTTCCAATCCTGCCGGATTGGAAGGCCAAACCCCCTTGCCCCGGTTATCCGGAGCAGACCCCTCAAACACCAGATAACCATATTTTCCGTAATGCGGCAGTTTGCGCATCAAACCGGGAACGCTCTCCTTATTACCGGCAATGACCCAGGTCATCGTTCCCTTCTTTTGATCTGTCCTGTGTAAGGTGAAAACAAAGCTGTGGTCTTCCCATGGGTAGAAACCCTCTGGAAACCGGACTCCCTTCTCGCCCACCTCTATGCCAGTTTTTTTGAGTCGGGTTATGAAAGATTTTTTCAAAGGATTCTCCCGACCTAAAATCCAGGCACTGCCTTCCGGGATTTGGATGTTCGCGCCTCCCGTTAAAATATTTTCCGTCACTGCTTGCGCAAACTGCTGGTAACCTCGATCGTCTATCTCCTGAAGATATGCCGTACTAGTTTGGGCTCCGTAAGTCTGGCCCAGGCTGGGTGGAGCTTCTAAAGTACCCGGCAGGCGGAACACATCGTTATAAGGGTCCAACCGAACTTCTGTTGGCTCGGCTGGCAACTTGAAATGAAATTCCTTCTCTTTTGTATCGAGTTTTACATAATGAATTTCTCCCACCGGGGATCCGGTGGTCCAAATGGCTATTGGAAGCCGAAGCTTGAAAGCCGGACTCTCCTGCCCCACCATCACCTTCAGGTCATATCGGCCCTGACTGGCGACATAAGATGCTTCCTGCAAATGAATTTTTGGCGCTCCTTTACGATGAACCCACTGCCCAAAAAATTCGCTCAAACTCTGGTCAGACACCTTTTCAAAAACCCTGCGCAGATCTTCATAACCGGCATATCGGTACTTATAGGCCGCATAAAACCTTTTCAAGCTTTTTAAAAAGTTCTCATCCCCAACCTGGATTCGTAGCATATGAAAAACCATAAGGAGCTTGGCATAACCAATAGCCTGGGAGGCCATGCTATCCCGGTAGGAAAATTCACTCAGAGGAAAATCATTCTCTTTGTTGACATAGTTCGAGAACTTCATCATTTCCTGAAATCGATACCCGGTTCCCTTGCCTTTAAGTTCCAGGAGAAGGTGGTCGGCAAGGTAGGCAGTCAAACCTTCTGACCAGTTCCCCTGCTCCATATCGGGAAACACCCCATTGCCCCACCAGTTGTGCAGAATTTCGTGCGGGTAAGAACTATGCAGAATAAACGGGAAACGAATGATTCGTGACCCCATCAAGGTAAAAGAAGGCATGCCATAGCCGGTCTGCTGGGAATTTTCCACCAGAGCAAACTTTTCATAGGGGTAAGGTCCGACCAGTTCGGAATAAAAATCGATGTACCCCTTTGCCGTTTGAAGATATCGGTCGGCCAGTTCGTCTTCCCCCTGTAATAAAAAGGCGTACAGGGAAAGTCCGTTATGCTCCGCCTTATAAATATGAAACTTATTGCCAATCAAATAAATTTCTTCAGTCGGATGAGAAGATTCCCAGGAAACAATTCTTCTTCCTTTATTAACGCTATCGTCCAGCCTCCTCCCTTGGCTCACCGACTGCCAGGATTCGGGCAGGGAAACTTGCATATCGAAAGTAACCAGAGCGCCTTTTATCTGCGGGTAAAAATAACTATCGCCGGAAAAGAAGAATCCGCCAGTGCCTGCGGGGGCCTCGGACTCCAAGTCGTGAAGACTGCCGGAATAATTCAACGTCATTGAAAATGTTTCAGGACAGGTTGCGGAATTGCTTCTTGTCACCTCAACCCTAACGAGTCCGGGTTCATGATCAGCGGTTCTCACCTGCCAACCCACCGGAACTTGATGGCTGTTTAGTTGCAGGTCAGCATGAAGGTAAAAGGCAAAGGAACCGCAATTGTTTGGGGAAGTTTTAAATTGAACCGTGTCTTCGATTCTGGCAAAACGGGACGAAGGCTCCAGTTCTATTTGCAATTGGTGATGGACCGGGGAAAACGACCAAGCCTTATAGGGAGCAGCAAGCAAAGCCAGCGCTAAAACCAGTCCAAGAAATAATTGCCCACTTCTTTCACAACGCTGGGTCGCCGCGCTCCTTAACAGTCGCTCGCGATTACGACTAGAGGGGATCGATAAATTTTTTCCACTACCCAACGACCGCATCAAGACCTCTTTGGCTTTCTCCTTCGATTCTCACCACCACTTTGTTCGGCAGGCAGGCTGAGAGGCGGTCGGCGTACTGGATGTATCCCGACTTGATGCAGACCTTGAGTTTGCAGGGGGAGCGGACTATTCTCGCCCTGCCCTGGCTGATTTCCACTTCCGTGGCACCAAGAGGCCCTTGCACCTGAATGACCCTATCTGACATAAGGGGAAAGCGGGCCACCTTTTTCTCCGCTACCTGGATGACGACCCAATCGCCCTTGTTGAACCCCGTGCCAAAATAATAAAAAAGACCGGCATTGAACAACACCAGCAGGACCAGTAGAATTTTGTCGCCACGGTTAAAACTCATGGCTTGCCCTTATTCCATTTCGCATCCTGTAAACTTATACGAGGATTTTTATTTTCATCAAAATAAACTCTTAACGCATCCAGTCCAGCCAGATAATTACCGGAGGCAAAAAAGTCTTCTCCCGGCCCGTGGTAACGGCGCGCAAACAAACCAAACCTCTGTGCGGTCCGAACCGCATAATTTTGCTTAAAGACTTCCGGCATTCCTTTCACATCAGGAAACTGATCCAACCGAGGGCGCAGGAGGTTCAGGAAACTTTCATCAGTTTCCCATTGTAACGGAGGCAGAAGCGAAACAGAAGAAAACTCCAGCAGTGGCGAGTCATCGGTGATCTCACCGGCCCCCTGCAAAAAAGGCGACAGACGTTTTCCATCCGTAATAAAAAAATCGGCGAAATCCAGAAACGAGTTCACTTTCATTTCTCCGGCGATCCGTTTTATTTCATCGTTACGCATGAGCGTATCAAAATAATTCTTATCCAGTGCTATCGACTCCCGGCTTCCTACCAGCAGGGCAATGCGCGTGAGAAAACTGTTCCACACCGAAAACTCGGGGAACACCTGCCTGAATGTGTGGGTGATGGACCGGGCATCTTCCGGTCCTATCAGATGCAAGGGAAGCCATTGCACCAGCAAACCGTCTTCTTTTAAATGACTCAAAGCCAGTTCATAGAATTCCCTGGAATAAAGGTTTACCACTCCGGCCTGCAGGGGAGACATCGGTTCCATAATGATGACATCGTAAGTGGACTTCGACCATTTCAAAAAAGCCCTGCCATCCTGAATAAACATTTTTGTATTGGGTCGGTTTAAAACATCATGGTTCCAGGTAGAAAACCATTTTGAAAACGCCAACACATTTTTATCGATCTCAACCCCGTGCACCTCAGCCCCCGGGAACAGGGAAGCCGTTCCCATCGTGTTGCCGGTGCCAAATCCTATCACCAGAACACGCTTTTGGGGAGCGGGGTGCAACGCCATCGGCACAAACCCCATGGCCTGCATATAAGTACTGCCGGAAAACGAGCTGGACACGGTGGCAGTACTGAATCCATCCAGATAAATCGTACGCGCCCGGCTCTCTTTATCCTCCACCACGCTGATAGTAGAATATTCGCCCTCCTTATAATCCAGCAGACGTATGCGATCCGCAGGAACATTCACTTCCAGCCGCGCAAAGTTGCCCTGCCCGGCTTTAACCGTTTCTATATCCGGAACCCAATAACCCTTCCCCGCAACCAGAATAAAAAACACTCCGCCCAACACGGCCCCCATGGATACGGGCCGGAATTTCCGGACTCTTCCCAGGATATAAAAACCAAACAGGATCAACACCGCATAAATGCCGTATAGAGATAAGCGAATTCCAAAAAAGGGTATGAACACAAACGGTGTCAGGATGGTTCCCAGTACCGCGCCCACTGTATTGATGGAATAGGTATTGCCCAAAATTTTCCCGACTCCCTCAAAAAGGTATGAATAGATATGGTTGGCTAACGGGAAAAGCAGACCAAACCCGAAAGTAGGAAGGAACATCAGCCCGAATGCGAACAATGATCGTATTAGAAAGGTTTTACCGGCAGAGGGATCCAGACTGTAAAAATAGCGATCCGCCAATGCGGTCCATTCCGTCAGGTTGTCTAGCACAGGAAGAATGGCGATACAAAAAACTCCAATGGCAATTTCAATACCGACAAACTTGAGAACCTGATGGGACCGCCCCAGCAGTTTGTCCGCAGTCAGGCTTCCTATCGCGATTCCCAGCAAAAACGTGGCAAGGATCAGCGCAAACGAATACAAAGTACTGCCAAGCGGGAAAACAAGAATCCGGGTCCATAAAATCTGACTGGACAAGGAAGCCATTCCGGAATAAGCAAACATGGCAAAAACCAAAATGCCAATGGCAGGAGAGACCACCGCCTTTTGTTTGCCTTTACGTTTTACCGGTATGGCTTCAACCTCGGTAGGATCAGAAATTACCGTAGAAAAAATTTGTGGCCTTCCATAACACAGTATAAAAACCACTGCGTTGAGTCCTACCGCAAACCATGTCGCGCCCTGGACCCCCCATAGACGGATGGCAAGGAACTGGGTAAAAAGACAGCCAAAGACCGCGCCAAAAGTATTGGTCCCATATAACCGCGAAACCTGAGTAAAAACCTGATGGGTCTGATTGCCGGTGGCCCAGCATCCTACCAGCGGCAAAGTGGCTCCCATCAAAAAAGTAGCGGGAAGCATTAAGAGCGTGCTCAGGAAAAATTCCAGCATATGCACCCCCAAGCCTACCTGCCCACTTGCAGGCAAAATCAGAGGATACAGTTTTTCCAGTAACTCCAATCCAAAAGGAAAGCACAGAGCATAGAGCCCAATCAACCCTTCCAGCAGTCCATATCCGCGAATCAATTTATCCGGTGCTATCTCAGCCCTGGCCAGAACCCGCCCCATAGCCCAGGCCCCTGCTGCAAGCCCCATCATGAACGCACATAAAACAGCACTCAGCGCATACAAACTGGCTCCGAACACTAGAGCCAAATGCCGAAACCATATCAGCTCATAGCCCAGGCTCGCGGCCCCTGAAGCAAAAAGGCAGGCATAGGCAATCCAGGAAACTTTATATGAGGGACGATCAGTCATAAGAGGAGTGATTTTCCCACAGCCGCATCAATCCGTCAATTTAACGAACAGGTATTGCATCACAATTTCATGAGTGTTACTCTCCTGTGCATCCTAACTACATAAATATGAAGAAACCTTTTACCCCTGACGAAATCATGAAAAACAGACTCTGCGTTCTTGTTGCCTTTTGCCTTTACGCCCTCACCTTTACAGCGGTGGGAACAGCGTCGGCGCAACCTTCTTCGGAAACCCTGAAAATCCCCGATGTTGTAGCGCGGGTAAACGGGGTGGATATCCAAGCAAAATATATCAAGTTCAGGCTGAGTAAGATTTTAAAAAACGTCCGGCGGCCGCTGACTATGCGTGAAAGAACCAGTATCGTAAAAGACCTGATAGAAAAGGAAGTCGTGCGGGAACTGGTCCATCAACAGGGTAAAGAAAAGAAGTTGGAGGTAGACTCCGATTTGATCGAAAAAGAGGTGAAAGCCCTGCGCGAACCCTATGCCAGCGATGAAGAATTCGAAAATGCCCTGAGCAAAAGAGACATCACCTTGCAGGATCTTAAGAACTCCATGGAAATAGATATCCATGCCAGACAATTATTGAATGAGCAAATCAAAGGAAAGATCAATATTTCGGACGAGGATGTCAAAAAATACTATGAGGACAACAAAAAGAAGTTCCATCGTCCCGAATCCTTTCGCACGCGCCATATTCTCGCATCGATTTTTCCCCCGGATATGTTGCGATCCACCCCCATCAAAGAACTGCAGGAAAACAGGGATGAGTTGACCAAAAAGGCGGAAGAAAAAATAGACGGTATCATCAAAGAGCTTAAAGGAGGCGCGAACTTCAAAGAACTGGCAAAGGAAAAATCGGATGACGAAGCCAGTCGGGCTAGCGGTGGAGACCTGGACATCATTTATAAAGGGATTCTCGATCCGTCTTTTGATGAAGCCATCTCAAAGTTGAAACCCGGCGAAATCAGCGAAAAAGTAGCAACCCGGTTCGGGTTCCACGTTATCCAACTCATCGAAAAACATCCGCCGGAGCAGGCTCCTTTCGAAGACATGAAAGGCTCCATTCAAAAATTTCTATTTATGGAAGAAGCCAAAAAGCAGGTTGAAGTCTATATCGATGGCCTGAGGAAAGAAGCAAAGATCGAAAATTACTTCAAATGAGAATCACCCTAGCCCTCTTTGAGAAAGAGGGGGTAAAACCTCATCAAGCCGAGAAAAACGGTTGGTCGCCAGAAAAAGCTATTGCACGCTGGCCCCGCGCCTAGCGGTTGCGGAATTCTTTCAGGTGATTCAGCACTCGGCCCAGAAGTGCGGAGGGGAAATATTTTCCCGTCAGGTTTTTCCGGGCGGCGGCCCCCGCTTCACGAAACCTCCCCATTTCTTTTTCATCAGGAAGGTCCACCCATTTCACATCATTTTTTTCTAAAACCTTATGGGCTTTCAAATTGTCCTCCTGGATGAGTTGAACCAGTTCCAGCAGGCACTCGGTTGCGATTTTTTTCACAGCTGTCTGATAGGGTTGGGGAAGTTTGTCGAATTTCTTTTTGGAGATCAAAACTCCGCCTGTTGCGTACCCCATACGCAACCGGGTAACGTGCTTCACTTTGGTGAACCATTGCAAAGCCAGGGCTCCCTGAGTGGATGAATAAACCGTGTCCACCATGCCCGTTTGCAAAGAGAGCAGGACATCCGTAATGGAAAGGGGAATCGGTTGGACACCCAGTCCTTCATAGGCCTGTTCCACCAGCGGGTCGCCTTCCCACATCCAGGATTTGGACTGGCGAAGGTCATCCACGGAACGAATGGGGTCACGAGAAAAAAAATGTACCCACCCGACCGGCACCCAGCCCAATAACACATAACCTTTATCTTCATACCGGGCTGAATAATAGTCACTCATTTTGCTATATACGTGCTGGATTTCCTCATCCGTATTAAACAGGAAAGGAAGATCGAGAACCCGCACCTCCGGGAGAATCTGTCCCAGACCCACTCCCGTGAACCCCGCGCCATGAAGCTGGCCAATCCTCATTTTACGTATCACATCCTTTTCATCGCCAGATACACCGCCAGGATAGAACCGAAACGTCACATTGCCATCGGTGGCCTTTTTGACTTTTTTGGCAAGCTCACGCATGGATTTCATCCACGAGGATCCTTCAGGAGCCAGCGTGGCGAACTTGATAACATGTTTTTTGTCAGCCTCAGCCGGACTGCCACCCATGCCAACAAACAACACCGCCAACAAAAACAGGAAACGGATGATAAATATCTCTTTAAAATAACTCATCAATTTGATCTAAAAGTTGAGCGGCTTTTTTGCGGGCCACCTCATTGGCAAGACGTTGCTCGGGAAACAGATTGGGCGGAGCCTGCAAAATCGCCTGCAATTGCGACTTAAACAATTTCCGGTCCTGATTCTGCACCGCATAGGTTTTGGCAAAAAGCAAACGCACCAGTAAATATTTATTTTTGGTTAGCTCCAGCGCCTCTTCAAAGTGGTGGCGGGATTTTTCCGGGTTCCCCCCCAGCATTCTACTGCGCCCCCCATAAAAAGTTCCGAGAAACAAGTTGGGTCCGGCATGATGAAAAGCGGGATTCAATTCATGGACTTTTTTCATCAGGATTTCCAAACGGGGAATGTCCGCAAAAGCCTCAACCGAGTCCAAATTCTGCATCAACCAGCCTCCCCAGCATTGCCCCAGCCAGAATAAAGCTGGCTGATCTGCAACCTCCACTTCTTTGAGAGCTCGGGACCACTCATCCAAAGAGAGGTCTTGCCATTTTTCCCTGCCCGTCCTGATAGTAGTCGCGCGCAGGGCATAATCCTTACCCCTTGCATATAAAGAAGAGGCCCGATCAGGTTCTGTATCTTCCACAAAGCTGAATGCGTAACCGCAAAAACCTTTGGCGAGGTTTTCCAGAATCCAAACGTTATCGGAGTCCTGTTTGAGCAGTCCTTCCAGCATTTTCAAGTTAGCGGGGATGGCTTTTTCGGCAAGGGTCGGGTCGCTTTCCTCCTGCATGGCCAGTATCTGGCTTCCTACCAATGGCAACGTAGCTTGAACCGCCATCTGGCTGGAGGAACACCCGCCCAAAACTAAAAATAACAAGGCAAGACGTATCATGAACCAATCTTATCAGAACGGTACGGCCGAGGGACTAATATTTTGACATGAAATGGACCATTTGCTACCATCCGAGGCGGTTACCTCACTAAGGTTACCCGTTATGCAGCAAAAACAAACCCACACTCCGGTGCCGATAAAATTGAGTAGCCATGAGCAAAATACCGGCTGGATGAAAAAACTCCTTTTTGCGCTGGGCGCAATCTTTGTCGTGGTGGGAATCATCCGGCAATGGCCCCTGGCGGGGAAAACCTATATGGAGTTTATTGAGGGGAAAGGTTATCTCGCCCTCATGCTGGGTTTGATCATGATAGTGCTGGGTTTCTCGGTTCCCCTGTTGATGGGTGATGAAGAAGATTCTTGAAATAACATTAAATAATTAAGGTGCGCCATGAGCGATGAAGAAGAAATAGAAGGAGAAGGATTCGTTTTTAAAGACAGCCGTTCATCACAACTTTCTGAGGACGAAGCCCAGGACCAGGATGTCCAGGCAGATGCCCAACCGGAAGCACCGGAACAGGCCCAGCCTTTTCAGATAGATTTTTCCACCTTTATCATGTCCCTGACTTCATCGGCTTTTTATCACCTGGGTGACATCGCTGATCCTGAAACCGGAAAGACCGAGACCAACCTGCCAGCAGTCCAGCAAACGATTGATATGCTGATCATGCTGAAAGAGAAAACCCAGGGCAACCTTAATGAAGAAGAAGCAAAACTGCTGGAACAACTCATCTACGAATTGCAGATGAAGTTTGTGCAAAAATCGAAAAAGTAACCGCCCTTTTTAATGTCCCTCAAGACCGATAAAAATGGCATGTTCATCTTTGGCATGACCAGCACCGATGAACTGGGCGGGTTCCTCAAGCACAAGTTTTCCGAGCACCAGATCCAGCAAGCCTACGACTACCTCGTCGAAGCCACCAAAGAAAAAGCCCGCAGTGAAAAAACATCACCGCTTCGCATATTCTGGAAACACCTGAAAAACGTTTATAACGAAGGCATCCCTCCCTTGCAATGTCATCGAGGGTGCGCCCACTGTTGCCACACAGGCGTGGCCTGCACACAACTGGAATGGGACGGTATCCTGAAAAACGCCGAGGAAAATGGCGTTGATATCAATGCCGTGATAGAACGCTCGCAACGAACCATTAAAAAAGTTGAAGAGGTTCTTAAAGCAGGCAAAAGTCTGGAGCAGGTTGACTGGCATAGATTGGTCATCAACCAACCCTGCCCTTTTCTCAATGATGAAGGTGCCTGCGAAGTGTATGAAGACCGTCCATTGGACTGTAGAATGGTCGTGGCATTTCGTGGCGTCTGCGAATCAAAAAAACTCGAACACGCCCAACGGGGTGTAGTGCTGGAAGAAGCCGTGGGAGCCACGGTCATCGCCAAACTCCAACACGACCTGACCCCGAAAATCAAACGCCGAAAGTTCCGCGGCACACAACCCATCAAATTATTGCAACACTGGCTTATTCTTTGGAAAGAAAAGCACCGCTAGGCGCGGGGCCAGAAATAAAAGCTTTATTTGGTAGCCGTGATACTCACTGCCCCACAGGGGTAAAAAAGTAGCCTCGGCTCAATATAGCCACTAACCTAATCAATAACTAAATAATGCCTCGAATCGCACAACTGACGGCACCGGGTCAAATCGAGATCTCAGATCGCGACCCTCTCCAGGCGGATCCCGGTGAAGCAGTCATTCAAGTAGCACATGCCGGAATTTGCGGAACCGATCTGGCCCTGTTTTACGGTGATTACCCTGTTCCTTTGCCACATGTATGCGGGCACGAGTTCACCGGAATCGTCAAACAGGTCGGACAGGGAGTGGACTCCCTCTGGGTCGGCAAAACCGTAACCGCCGAGATTAATAACACCTGCATCGCCTATAACCGCAAACCCCTTTGCTCTGCCTGCCGGAAAGGGCTTTCCTCGCATTGCCTTCAAAGGACGGTAACCGGAATCATCCAACACAGCGGAGCCTTTGCCGAAGAAGTGGCAGTCGCTGGCGGAACCCTGCATGAAATTCCCGACTCGGTCGATTCCTTGACCGCAACACTCGCCGAGCCGCTCGCCGCCGCTCTACAAACCTTCAACATGTCGCCTGTAACAGAAGAGGAGACCATTGTTGTCCTTGGACCCGGCAGGCTGGGCATTCTCGTTGTGTTCGCAGCCGCGCTAAAAGGACTGAAAGTTCTGGCCGTTTCCCGTAGTCAAGCCAAACGTGACCGGGCTCTGGACTACGGAGCCCAATGGGCTTGCTTACCGCAAGAGGCAGAGGAAAGCATAATGTCTTACACTGAAAACCTGGGCGCGGACCTTGTTGTGGACACAACCGGAAACTCTGATGGCATCACCCAGGCTTTGAAGCTGGTGCGTCCGCGTGGAACCGTGTGTTGCAAGACCACCTGCGGCCTGCCCGCCAAGGGACTCGACATGACGAAACTTGTGGTCGATGAAGTGAGCCTGCAAGGATCGCGGTGCGGTCCTTTTGAACCCGCCCTGGAGATATTGAAAACACATCAGGAAAAACTTAAAAAGCTCATCACCTCAACCCGACCCTTGCAAGAAACCAAATCGGCTTTAGAGTCAGCAAGCACAGAGAACAAAGTTGTGCTTAATATGGACGATTAATTATGTCATCGAGAGCCGCAAAGGAGCGTGACGCTGGTGCCTAGTCGCCTAGGAGGTCGACCGCGAGGCCTTCGTAAGAGAGGAACATTTTCAGGTCTTGCTTGGGAGCGACCAGTTTGAGGTATTTTTCCGTTTGGCGAAAAATATCAACCAGTTTGGCATCGTTGTAGGTAGGTTCGTGATGAAAGAAGGCAATCTGCTTCACATTGGCTTCGACAGCCAGGTCGACACCGATAAAAGTGGAACTGTGTCCCCAGTCTTCTTTTTCCAGCCCTTCACTGAAGGTGTACATGGAATCGAAGATCAACAGGTCTGCATCCCGAAAAAATTCAAAAGCGGGTTTTAAATCCGAGGAACCCAGTTTTTTATATTCCGCATCGGTTGCGTAAACCACTGACTTACCTTTGTAGTCCACCCTGTAGGCAAAACATTTACCGGGGTGATACATCGCCTTCCAGGTGATCGTCATATCCCCGATTTTATGTTCCGTCTTGTTTTCCAGGATGACAAAATCAATATCCGAGGCATAAATGCTGAAAGGAATGGGAAAGTACTCAGAGTTTTGCTGACCCTCCAGGCGTTTCTTGATATCTGGCAGAGGACTATGAATTGTAAACTGGTTGCCCTTTATATAAAAAGGCACAAAAAATGGAATTCCCAGAATATGGTCCCAATGAGTATGAGAAAAGAACATGTGGGCTTTTCCCTGCCCACGACCAAAGCCGGTAGCCATCAGTTCCTGCCCCAGCACCCGTATCCCGGACCCGGCATCAAAAACCAACAATTCGTCACCCACCTGCATGGTCACGCAGGAAGAGTTTCCCCCAAACGTTCCGCGGATTTCATGGGGCAAACCCTGCACAAAGGATTCTATGGAACCTTCATCAGCCAGGTCTTCGGGCTTTGCTTTTTGCAAAGCCTGTACTAACTTGCCTTCAACTTCTTCACTAGCCAAAGGACTTGGAATAGACCCTCTGACCCCATGAAATTTAACTGTAAACACATTTGACGACATAGGTCCGACTGTATATGTAAATTGTTATTTTAGGTTTCGGATTGGAATTATTATAACATTACAAAATGAAATGTAAATACTTGTTTATCTAGATGTTATTGCATTAAAACGGCTTCCGCTGCCGCTACCCCATCAGTGGCATTTTTCACATAACCGTCCAGCTCGTCGTCATTCAGCTTAAATATTTTTAACAGCTTGGTATTCATAGGGCGAACATAAGGAGAAACCCCGTTGCGAATCCCATAGTGATTTGCAATCTGGTTGGCACTATTTACAAACCGGAAAATTCCGGGAGAGCTTACATTAGCCGATAATGGACCATGGTGCTTCCTGATCGATGCCACGATTTGATTCGAAACTGGCCACCACTTTTCAACAAACCGGGCTCCCAGTTCAGGATGGGAAATGCCAAAAGTATCCAGTTCAAGTTCTTCCAGGCTTTTGTCAGCATCACCGAGGTTTCCAACAAATGCTCCGTACTCATCAGGAATCAAATAATCGAAAACCAAAATGCCCACATCGTGCATCAATCCGGCGAGGTAACTGGCCTCTACATTTTCCTTGCTCCCTCCCACATGTGAAATCAGGGCCTTCGATAAATAAGCCACTCCCAGAGAATGTTTCCAGAACTCTACATGATCGAAAGACTTGGGTTTTTTAAACACTTTGGGGAGTTCAAGGGTGTAGACCAAATCCATGACCATTTTGAGCCCCAGTCGCATGATGGCCGAGTTCAGGTCCGATACCTCATCGCGTCCACCACCAAAAAGAACGCTGTTGGAAAGTTTAATCAGGCGCCCTGACAAGACAGGTTCCGTTCGAATCAGGCCCGATATTTCTTCAATATCGCTATCCGGGTCATTAATCCGACCCTCTAAATTAATGAGGATATCAGATAGAGGAGGCAGGTCTCCTTTGGTTTCCAGCAATTCCAGGAGTTTTTCTTTCACCGAGTCACTTCGAAGTTGTTTGTGAAATCCTCGTAATAATAAAGCCGGACAGGTCATAATGCCTGATTCGACCAATATTAGCATTATCCATTTATTCCCTTATTCGTCAAGCCCTTATAGACATCTCCCTGGAAGGAGACAGGCGATTTCTGCGAGGTTTATTCTCCATAAATTTATGTTGACCCGGTAGTGATTCAACCCATACAATGGCAATTCGATGGACCTACCCTCCATTTTTGCAGACAACAAGCCAAATTTAACCATCATTTTAAAATTAGTGAGATAAATTCCCAATGAAGCGGCTTCCCATTTTGGACAAGTTGGACAATGACCTCAAAGAGTCCCAAAGAGAACTTCAGGTGGACATTCCCAAAGCCATTTTAACGGCTCGGGAACATGGAGACCTGAGTGAAAATGCGGAATTTAAAGCGGCTAAAGAACGGCAGATGTTTCTCGAGGCCCGGATTTCCCTTTTACAAAAACGCATCAGTGATATCATGGCCATCAATATCAACCAGATTCCCAAGGACCGCTCCGGGCTCGGAAGTACTTTGAAGCTAAAGGATTTGGATAGCGGTGAAGAGACCGAGTACCAACTGGTTTTTCCAGAAGAAGTCAACCCCGATGAGGGAAGAATTTCCGCAGCCTCTCCAGTAGGAAGGTCCTTGGTGGGAAAACAGGAAGGGGATGAAGTTACCATTCCACTGCCTGACAATAGAATAGAGTATGAAGTATTAAAAGTAACCACCATTCATGATAGCCCCTGAAAGGGCGATTCCGCATTAGCTTAATGACACCGCTTATTTCTTTTGCCAAAATTGCGGAAGAAGACCCCAATTTTCTTGATACCGACGAGTGGCCTGACTGGCAAACTCAGTTCGGGAACCATCAACCGCTGAAGCTGGAAATTGGCTTTGGAATGGGAAACTTCCTGATTGAGATGGCCGCCCAGGAACCCCATAGCAACTTCATCGGCATGGATTTCTATCATAAAGGAATCCGAAAACTGATGACGCGGATTAAAAAACTGCAATTGGAAAATATCCGGGTCGCCTATGGAGATGTGCGGGTTAAAGTCCCCCTGCTGTTCAAGGATGGCGAGTTAGAAACCGTTTATATCAATTTCCCCGATCCCTGGCCAAAAAAAAGACATACAAAAAGAAGGTTGATCAAGCCCGATTTTGTTAAACTGATAGGGCAAAAACTTGCCCCCGAGGGGCGAATATACCTGGCTACCGATTTCGAAGTCTATGCCACGGAAATGCTGGAATACTTTAATGCTGAGCCTCTGTTTCAAAATCAGGACCCGGAATCAGGGTTTTTGGAAAGTCGTGAGGACTTGCCCAAAACCAAATACGAAAAAAACTTTATCAATGCGGGTCACAAAATCTACTATCTCGAATTTTCACGACTGGGCGTTGCCACACCCACAACCTGAAACCTGTATCCCGACTGGAAAACTCCTTGCCTAAAGAACGTATTCTCATTGTCGATGACGAAAAAAATATTGTCAGTTCACTGACAGGAATCCTTGCGGACGAAGGTTATGAAGTCACCGAGACAGGAGATGGTGTTGAAGCCCTGGAAATCATCCAGGCAGATCCTCCCGACCTGGTTTTGCTGGATATCTGGCTACCGGGAATGGATGGAATTGAAGTTTTAAAAACTGTCAAAACTTATCACCCGGAAATTGAAGTCCTGATCATGTCCGGACACGGAACCATTGACACTGCTGTCAAGGCAACCAAGCTGGGAGCCCAGGACTTCATTGAAAAACCGTTTTCACTGGAACGAATCACCCGGTCGATCGCAGAAGTTCTGAGCAACAAATGCTCTTCCTCCAAAGTTGAAGAAAAGCCGACTCCCTCTCCCAAGGAGCTTCCTCTGTGTTTTGAGTCCATGGTGGAAGTGAAAAAGGCGGTGAAAGCATTTTCAAAAAATATGAAACCGGTTTTGTTGAATGGTGAGAATGGGACCGGCAAAGAGTTCATCGCCCAAGCCATCCATGGACAGAGCAGGAAGAGCGACCGATCTTTCGTTAAAATAAATTGTTCTTTTCGCCAGGCATGGGCCATTCACTCCCAACTTTTTAAACGCACGGACAAAAAATCAAAAAACTCAGGTGCTCAGGTTGGCGAGGAAAAAGTGATTTATCTCAGCAATATTGAGTCATTGAGCAAAGGTATGCAGGAAAAACTCGCGGAAGCTCTGCAATCCGGTGGATCGGCTGACTCCAGTTTGGAGTTGATACCCATCCGGGTTTTTGCATCGTCCACCAGAGACTTGGAAGCATTGTCGGCAAAGGGCCAGTTTCACCCTGCATTACTGAACGCCTTCAAAGACTCGACTTTATTTGTTCCCCCTTTACGCGATTATGCTGTGAGTATCCCGGCTTTGGCAAAAGATTATCTGGAGGAAATCCGGCAGACACAAAAGACTTCCGTTCCCGAAATAGGCGAAGATGCCTTGGCCGCTCTATGCCGATATACCTGGCCTGGAAATATGAAGGAACTGAGAACTGTACTGAACAAATTAATTCTCACCAACACGGATCAAGAAGAAATTACTGCCCAGGATCTTCCTTCCGAAATCTGGCAACCGCAGATAGAAGTCAGGGATATTGATGAATCCGGTTCCCTTCAGGAAGCCGAGCTGGTATGGGAAAAACATTTCATCGTTCACCACCTTAAGCGGAACAATTGGGATATCGACAAAACCAGCAAAGTCTTAAAAACAGGAAAAAAACAACTTAAAGAAAAAATAACACACCATTCTATTGAAATACCGGGTCCCGGAAAGAACAACAATGGCACCTGTCACCCCCAGCGCACCCTCAAGCGTAGCGTGGTGTTGTGCGGAAGCGGTTTGCATTCAGGTATTAAAACTGGATTGATTCTACAACCCATGCCTCCGGGAAGCGGAATCATATTTGGAGATATTTCCACCGGCAAAACCATTCCCGCCCGCCTGGAAAATGTTCAGTCCACAGATTATTCCACCCGCTTAAAGAAAGACAGAGTCTCCGTGGGCACCATAGAACATATCATGGCGGTTCTTCATATGTACCGGATCACCAATCTACTCATTAAAATCGGCGATGAAGCACCGGTGATGGATGGTTCCGCAAAGGATTTTTGTGACCTGATAGAAGATGGCGAGTTTGAAGACCAGGAAGGTTTTTATGAAGAAATCGTTATTAACAAAAAATACACCTTTGGCAACAAAGATCAGGGGGAACCCTATATTTCCATTGAACCCAGCGATAATTTTTGCGTCAGTTACCACATGGAATACCCTGAACCAATTGGCACCCAGGACTACACTTATGAGTTCAAGGGAAATGAAAGTTTTAAAAAGGAAATTGCCCCGGCAAGAACCTTTGGCTTTATGGAGGAGGTGGCGCAATTGACCAAAATGGGTTATGCGTCTGGAGGTAAACTCGATAATTTTATTCTGCTTGGCGACAAAAAAGTCTTGAACACCGAACTTCGCTTTAAAGACGAGTTCCCCCGCCACAAAATTCTGGATATACTCGGGGATTTCTATTTACTGGGAAAACCCATACGCGGTCGCATTAAAGCCCACAAATCAGGACATACTCAGAATATAGGCCTTCTTCAGCACATCAAGGATAATCTACTACAAAAAAACTGACTCCTGCGCGGAGGCCACTAGGCGTGGGGCCAGCGTGTGTTATATTTTTCACTAGCCTTCGTGAGCCTGTTATATTCTTTCCATAAATTTCATGCCCCGAAGGGGTAGAAGGGGTATCACGCTGGCGCCGGTTTATTCCTTGGCTCCAGCCGACTTAAGTTGTTGAACCACTTTCTGCCTGTCTAGTTGGAGCGCAACTTTAAGCGCGGTCCACCCGCTTTTAGTAACCGGCTTTATGCTGGCACCCTTCTCCAGAAAGAGTTGGGTAATTTCCGTATGTCCCCCTGCCGCGGCTACCATCAGAGCCGTCCATCCCCTTTTACTGCTGGCCTGGATATCGGCTCCATGATGTAGCAGGACTTCAACCGTAGGCAAATGTCCCCGTTCGGCCGCAACCATTAAAGACGTTGAACCATTGGCTATCGTGGCATTCTTTTTTGACCCTTTCTGCAAAAGAAATTCCACGATTTCCTCATGTCCTCCGGCAGAGGCACTGATCAATGGAGTTGCACCATTTCGGCTTTTCGCGTTTATATCCGCCTGATGTTCGATCAAAAGCTGGACCACTTCCATTTTACCCCGCTCAGCCGCGATCATAATAGGCGTTGCCCCACCTTTGCTGACCGCATTCACGCTGGCCCCATTGGCGATCAAGGCCCTGGCCGATGAAATCCTCCCATATTTCGCGGCCCTCATTAAAGCGGTCCAACCCTTTGGACTCCGGGAATCCACCTTGACTCCCGCCTCCAGCAAGACCCTTACACCATCCGCAAAATCCCTTTCAACTACCAAAAACAGGAGAGACTCCTTAAAAGAGTTGCGAGTTTCAGGGTCCGCTCCCCCTGCAACCAGAACTCGAATAATATCCGCCCGGCCAGTCAGAGCTGCCAATAATATTGCAGTGGTTCCCTCCAGACTTCGCGCGTTGGGGTCCGCCCCACTTTCCAATAAGGCACGAACCACCCCGGAATGCTGCTCTCCCGCAGAAATAATCAGAGGAGTGGCCCCATCGTTAAGGCGAATATCGACCTTTGCCCCCTGCTCAACCAGGACTCTGAGCGCTGACAGGTGACCATATCTGGCACATCGGGAAAGAGGACTCCAACCATGCATGTTTTTCGAATTGACATCGGCTCCATTCCTGATGAGCCCCTTCATGCACTTCACATCAGCAAGCGTGGCACATAATAATAAAGCGGTGTCATCATAGCGGTTGCGAGCATTGACCTTGGCACCCTGGCTCAACAAAAGCTCCACCAGAGAAGTATGCCCCCGAGCCGCAGCAACGATCAAAGCCGTACTTCCTTTTTTTGTACGAGCTTCAATATCCGCACCCAGTTGCAGCAATGATTCTGCCTCTTTACGGTCTCCCGCGAAAACGGATTTCAAAAACGCCTCGTCTGTGTCCGCGAATGCGGAGCACGGCACCGCCATCAAGAAAATCCAAAGAATGAAGGAAAAACGTCTGACTAAAGGAGAATTGTTCATAGCCTGAAAAATGCCGGAAGCTAAAGAGACAAACGGAGTACCCCAGTTGCTAATAAATATATGCTGTACGATAAAATATAACCAACTTATTGAAATAATGGAAGTATTTAATGAGTTACGAGGGAAGCGGGAGGGAAAGTCGGAAAAAAAAGAAATCCGCCCGCCTCAGGAGGTAGAACAGGCGGACGGATCGCAAAAAGGGGTGGAATGTATAATTCCATGTGTATGATCACTTTTGCGACAAGATTATTCCCGCAAATAAACTTTTTTTCTATTTTTGGCTAAGAATCATTCTCTCTCTAGTCGGACCAGGAATTATTCCTCATCGAAAAATGATGTTCGATTACGTCCGGATCTTTTAGCCTTGTACAATGCCCTGTCGGCTTTGGCAAGGAGGTCGGAAAACAACTTTCCCGGTTCTGCTATCTCAGTTGCGACTCCCATACTGATGGTAACCCCAGCCCCACAAGTATTTCCCGGGTGCTCCAGCTTTAAATTTGCAACCTCCTGATGCAATTGCTCTGCGACTTTACAAGCTCCATTCTTATCCGTCTCGGGGAGAACGAGGACAAACTCCTCTCCTCCATACCTTGCCGCCAGATCAGCAGGTCTTTTCATAGCTCCTTTTATGACTCCTGCCACTTTTTTCAGGCATGCATCCCCTCGTTGATGCCCAAAGGTATCGTTATAGGATTTGAAACAGTCCAGGTCTATCATGGTGACGGTAAAGGATTGTTTATCCCTCTGTGCGCGTTTCCATTCCTTTGCTGAATACTCGTCAAAGAATCGGCGATTGGCAATTTCCGTCAATCCATCATGTGTGGATAATAACTTGAGATCTTCCACCGCTTCCATCAAGCGATGCTGGGTTTGCAATAATTCTTTCTCCACCGCCTTGATTTCCATAATATTCCGAGCGATACAAAGTGTTCCCAGAAAATTTTTATCACCTTTATTTTTGAAAACCTGTTCATCGGCAACATCCCAAAGCCCGAAAGCATCCAGCAAGACAGGCACCGGCTTAGTCTCCTCCCCCAGAACGGATTCTCTGGCAAACTTAAAATTCACCTCAAGGTTACAGGTCGCCAATGGGCCGACTTCCTGAGTGGCGATCTTAGCAATGACATCCTTATTGGCTGAACCCAGATCAATAAATTTATCGATGGAATATCCGACCAGGTCAATGGCTTCATAACCAAAGAACCGAATGGCCGGATTGATAAATTCTATCTTCTGGTCTGGCCCCAGTCGAAATATAATGTCCGATACCGTCTCGACAATAGTGCGGTAAGATTTTTCGCTTTCCGCCAGGGCCCTTTCCGCCGCACGGACCTTTTTTTCAAAAGACCCGACTTGAATGGCACTGCGTATGCTCTGGGCCAGGACTTTTCCATTCAATCCGTTTTTGGACAAATAATCTGCAGCCCCTTTCCTCATCACTTCCGCAACCAACCGTTCGTCGCCCATCCCTGTCAACAAAATCAAGGGAATGTTATTCCGGTTCACTTCCCTTAATTTCTCCAAAACCTCCACACCGTTGGCATCAGGCAATCTGTAATCTATCAGGACACAATCCATTTTACTGGATTTCATTTTCTCTACTCCGGAGGAACAATCGGGGGCCTCATGGATTACTGCTTCCACACCCTCTTTCGTGAGAAGGTGTTGAACGTTCATCCGGTCCGTTTCATCATCATCAATAACCAGAATGTCCAGGCAGTTCTTCATATCTTCCATTCGCTTAAAATTAACTTGATATTTCCCATCCCCAGCAAAACTTACAAATATCGCACAGGCTTTAATTGTGAGCCTTAACTTCCCCGCTCATACATCAACATTTTACATTATAGGTCAGGTTTCTTACCAACTTAATGACGATCAAGTTACAGTTTTGTCAATTTTTCAATGAGGTAGGGCCCTCTGCACAAGCACCGCCGAATTCATTGCTTTGCAATATCGTTTAGTGATAAGCTCAAGGAAATGTTATCGCCCACCCCCAACAAACATCCCTTTTAAATGGCCCAATTTACACTCGCCGTTTTGGTTTCAGGACGAGGTTCTAATCTGCAGGCCATTATCGACAGTATTGAAAAAAATGATCTACCAGCTGAAATTGGCCTGGTGATCAGCAATGTGAAGGATGCCTATGCCCTGGAACGGGCGCACAAGCAGGATATCGAAAACGTTTTCATGGACCCTAAATCTTACCCGGACCGAAACAGCTACGAACAAGCCCTGGTGGAACGGATTCAGTCCAAATCCGTCAATTTGATTTGCCTCGCCGGATTCATGCGGGTTCTGGGCAAACATTTTATCGAAACTTTTTCAGGTCGAATTATTAATATTCATCCTTCCTTGCTTCCTGCATTTCCCGGATTGAATGTTCAAAAACGGGCTTTGGAACATGGGGCCCGGTTTTCAGGGTGCACGGTACATTACGTCAACGAGGAAGTCGATGGCGGCCCCATCATCCTGCAAACAGTGGTTCCCATTTATGATGATGACGATGAGGCTTCCCTTTCGGAGAGAATTCTTGAACAGGAACACATCGCATACCCCGAAGCCATTCGGCTGATCATTGAGGGCCAACTGACCCTCTCGGGTCGAAGAGTCCTGCATGGCAAATAAAAGAGAGGAAATCCACTTGAATCTCCAATTTTTAGCATTGTTTACCCTGCTGATCCTACCGGGAACCCTCTTTGCGGAGACTTCCGAACAGAAGGCACTGGATGCCATTCAACTGCAGTATGAAACGGTTTCAACTTTTGAAGCAGATTTCACCCAGAGGTCTTACGTCAAAATGATGAACCAGACCCAGAGCGTCGAGGGCGCAGTGAAAATCAAGAAACCTGGGAAAATGAAATGGGTCTATGGAGCTCCAGATACTCAAACTCTAATCAGCGATGGCAAGACTCTTTGGCTTTATGTCCCTGAAGAAGAGCAAGCCACCAAGGTCCCGGTGGAAAGCATTTACTCTTCCAACACACCAGCCCTCTTTCTGGCAGGAAAAGGAAAGCTGACCCGGTCTTTCAACGTTGAAAGTGTGAGTGAAGAAAACAAAAATATTCTTGTCACGCTCGTCCCGAAAGATGAAGACCAGAGTCTGGCAAGACTGGCCCTTTATGCCGACAAGAAAAACTACCAAATTACCGGATCGACCGTGTATGATAAATTAGGAAACAAAACAGAAATTCGATTCAGCCGAATTCGGATAAACCGGGAAATCCCGGAAGAACAATTCCAACTCAAGACTCCACCCGGGGTAGAGATTTTGGATTACACACAAACCCCTTGAACCTTATGTTTGAACTTTCAATATTTTCTCTGGATACAATCCTCAGTTTTGGCATCAAAATGCTGGCTTTTCTCGGGGGCCTGGCCGCTCTCATCTTTGTCCATGAACTGGGGCATTTTCTGGTCGCTCGAAAAGTGGGCGTTGTGGTGGAAAAGTTTTCTCTCGGTTTTGGCCCTAAAATCTTGAGTTTTACGCGAGGAGATACCGAATACCTACTTTCCTGGATTCCCCTTGGCGGCTACGTAAAAATGAAAGGGGAAGAAGTCGGAGACGAGTCCGCAGATGAAAAGGGGTCATTTTCTGCCGCTCCAGTTCTGGATCGGCTGGCCATTGCATTTGCAGGCCCGCTATTCAATATCCTGTTTGCCATCGCCATATACTATTGCGTTTACCTGGTGGGGGTTCCGGCACTATCGCCCATTGTCGGTACCGTTAAGGATGAATCTCCTGCCTTGGCAGCAGGGCTTCAGACAGGCGACCGTATTTTAGCGATCGACAACGAGAAAATATTTTATTGGGAACAGTTGCAGAAAATCGTCCACGTATCTCCGGGCCATTCTTTGGATTTTCAGGTAGAAAGAAGCTCCGGAAACATCGCTCATGTCTCCATCACCCCAATCTCCGAGCAAATCACCGATCTTTTTGGTGACAAGGAAAACGTTGGCTTGATCGGAGTCACTCCGCTGGTACGAAATATCGTATACGTCAAAGAAGGCACTCCCGCTGACCGGGCAGGAATCCAGAAAGGTGATGTCCTGCTCGCAGTGGACAGTACAACTATTTTTGGTTGGGGTGACCTGAAGAAAGCGGCCATCGACAAACCCGGCCAGGCACTGGCATTTAGAATTCTCAGAGACGGAACGGAAATCGTAACTGCGCTAACACCTGAAGCTAAAATCGTCAAGGACATCGAAGGCAAAAGCACAGAAGTCGGCCTGCTCGGTATCGGCATGGCCGGAGAAATGGCAAAGGAAAAATACGGCATTTTCGGAGCCCTCAAAAGAGCATGTGAAGAAACAAACCGGCTGATTTATCTGATCGCCGTTAGCATAAAAAAAATGATCACAGGGTCCATCTCCGCCGACTCCATCGGAGGCCCCATCCTGATTTTTCAAATTTACGGGGAACAGGCTGAACAAGGCTTTAGCGAGCTCATCCGCTTGACCGCACTTTTGAGCATTAACCTGGGCCTGCTCAACCTTCTGCCGATTCCAGTTCTGGATGGAGGCCATATTTTCTTTTTTCTGATAGAGCTTCTTAAGGGAAGACCCATTAGTGAAAGGAACCGGGAACGGGCTCAGCAGGTCGGCCTATTTATGTTGCTCAGCCTCATGGTGTTCGCGTTTTACAATGACATTATGCGAATCATTACCTGAACCCCACTTCTATTATGCAAAACATTGAGAGCCGAATCCGGGATCTCAAGGAAGTCGCAGAGAAATTATCCATAAAGGTTGAAGTCGCTAATCTCAATGATCAGGAATTCTCCATACAAAGCGGTTACTGCAAACTCAATGGCGAGGACCTCATTATCCTGGATAAAAATCTGCCGGAAGAAGAACATATGACCGTTATTTTGAATACCCTGAAAAAATTTGATTTGAACAATATTTATGTTGCTGACTGGATACGAGAAAAAATTGAAGCCGACAAAACCGCTGGAGCCCAATCATGACCCTTCTTAACAATATTCTCCCAGAGCAACGCCGGGGAAAACTCAAAGCCCTGCTGGAAGCCGGCAAAACCGTTCGGGTACTTGAAGCCCATAATGGATTGAGCGGCATCATCGCCAATACGGCTGAAGTAACCGGGGAATCGGATGGACAAGCCATTGTCCGGCAGTTTGATGCCATCTGGGAAAGCAGTCTCACCGACTCGGCTTCGAAAGGCCATCCCGATATCGAGGTCGTCACCTTTGACTCCAGGCTTCATTCCATCAATGAAATCCTCGCTGTGACCGACAAGCCCATGATCGTTGACGGCGATACGGGAGGGGACGCAAACGCTTTCGAATATACCGTCTCCAAACTTGAGCGGGCCGGTGTATCTGCGGTTATCATAGAAGACAAAGTTTTTCCCAAACGCAACAGCCTGGAAGCCGGCGTACAACAAAACCTTCAGGAACCAGAAATCTTTGCCCAGAAAATCCGGCGGGGAAAAAGCATTCAGAAAAGCAGTGAGTTTATGATCATCGCGCGCATTGAAAGCCTGATCGCCGGGAAACCCATGGAAGACGCACTGAGCAGGGCCACGCAATACCTCCAAGCCGGAGTCGATGGAATCATGATCCACTCCAAGTCAAAAAACCCGGACGAAATCATGGAGTTTGCAAAAAAATATCAGGTTATTTTGAATGACCTCAATTTAAAAAAACCACTGGTGTGTGTGCCCACCACTTACAACAAGATCACCGAGGATGAACTGAGCGCCGCCGGATTCAACATCGTCATTTACGCCAATCACCTTTTACGCAGTGCCTATCAGGCGATGATGGAAACCGCAAAGACCCTTCTTCGCAACCAGAGGTCTCTGGAAGCCGATCCTTTATGTAGCCCTGTCCGGGAAATTTTTAAAACCGTAGGGTTTTTGGACGTCAAGGAAAAAGACCAGCAGGATGAACAAACCAGCAATATTCCGGTGATCATTCCTGCCGCCGGGGAAGATCCCGTCTTCAAGAAAATTTTGAACGGCAAACCCAAGGCTATGCTGGAAATTGGCGGCAAGACCCTTATCGACCACCAGGTTCAAAGCCTCAGCAACGCCAACCTCGCGGACATCACACTCATCGCAGGATATGGCAAGGACAACCTGCATGCGGAGGGCATTAATATTCTGGAAAATCCCGACTACCAGAAAGGGTCCCTGCTCAATTCCCTGCTGATCGCGAAGAAAAAAATGGTTAACGGATTCATCATGCTGTACTCAGACATCCTCATGGAAGACCATATCCTCAGCAAGCTTATGGAATGCAAGGAAGATATTGTGCTGGTCGCCGATAATTCAACCCAATATCACCAGCCAGAGGAAGGAAATATTCTCGACCACATTATCAGCAAGAACCACTACAAGCCTGCACGCAGGGAGATTCGCTTCGTCAGTGAAAATGTGGTGGCAAATATTGGCAACAAAATAAATCCGGAAACCGCAACCCACGAGTTCATAGGTCTTGCCCGGTTCAGCAAAACCGGTGCGGAACAATTTCTCGAAACCTATAGCGATGTAGTCAACAATTTTACTGGCCAGTTCCAAGAATCTGAGGATATCTCCAAACTAAATTTTACAGACCTCATTCAGGAAATGATCGACCGGGGCTTCGCCGTCCACTATATGGAAATCCATAAAGGCTGGCTGGAAATTCATAATGCGGACCACATTGCCCTTGCTCAAAAATCCTTTAACGCATAAAATCTTCCTTCCTCTTTACCGGCATTAACCATCGGGAAAATATCAGCGTATGCATTCTTCAAAACTTTTCATCCCTACGTTAAAAGAATCTCCTGCTGACGCAGAAGTCATCAGCCACAAACTGATGGTGCGTGCGGGGATGATCCGTCAACTTGCATCAGGAATTTACTCCATCCTTCCACTGGGACTCAGGGTTTTAAGGAAAGTGGAACAAATCATCCGCGAGGAAATGAACCAGATCGACGGGCAGGAAGTTTTTCTACCAAGCATTCAACCCGCCGAATTGTGGGTGGAAAGCAAACGCTGGAATCTTTATGGCAAGGAATTATTGCGAATTAAAGACCGGCATGGCCGGGAGTTCTGCTATGGCCCCACTCACGAGGAGGTAATCACCGATATCGTGAGAAAGGAAATCAAATCCTATCGCCAACTCCCCATTTTGCTGTACCAGATTCAGACCAAGTTCCGCGACGAAGTCCGGCCCCGGTTCGGCATCATGCGCGGACGGGAATTCATGATGAAGGACGCTTACAGCTTTCACGCTGATGAAAAAGACACCCAGCACACCTACCATCAGGTGGCAAAAGCCTATAGCAACATTTTCGAGCGATGCGGCCTGAAGTTCAAACAGGTACAAGCCGACTCAGGCACCATTGGAGGGAGCTTTTCGCATGAGTTCGCGGTACTGGCAGATTCCGGGGAAGATGAAATCGGTTTCTGCGAATCGTGCGACTATGCCTCAAACTTGGAGATGGCGGAATCGAAACCGCCTTCCCCCCTGGCACCCCCTTCCACACTTCATGATCTAAAAGAAGTGGAGACACCCGGGAAAAAATCTGTGAAGGAGGTAGCGGAATTCCTGAACCTTCCTGCTCAACAAATCGTCAAAACCATTCTTCTTGAAAATGAGAATGGACTGGTGACAGGACTCGTTCGCGGTGACCATGAAATCAATCTCGTCAAAATGAAAAACCTGATCGGTTGCGAGTGGTTGCAACCGGCGGAAGAAGAAACCTTTGCCAAACACCCCGAACTGCATCGTGGATATATCGGACCCGTTGGACTCGATCTTCCGGTTTATGCGGACCACGAAATTTCCGCACTGCATGACTTTGTAACCGGCGCCAACAAACCTTCCGCCCATTTCACCGGCGTTCAAGTTCAACGGGATTTGAAAATCGAAAAATTTGGCGATCTCAGAACCGTCCGGGCTAACGACCCTTGCCCACGTTGCGAGAATGGAAAGTATCAAATCAAACGCGGAATTGAGGTCGGACATATTTTCATTCTTGGCACCAAATATTCTTCGGCTATGAAGGCTAATTTTCTGGACCAGAACGGCAAAGAAAATACGATGATTATGGGTTGTTATGGAGTCGGGGTCGGGCGCACCGTTGCCGCCGCCATAGAACAAAATAATGACGAGAGAGGAATTGTCTGGCCTCGGAACCTGGCTCCCTTTCAAGTCATTATCATTCCGGTTAACTACTCCAAAGACGATTTGAAAGATGTCTGCGACACCCTGTACAACCGGCTCCAGGAGGCAGGCATCGAAACCCTTCTCGATGACCGGTCAGACCGGCTAGGCGTCAAACTGAAAGATGCCGATCTCATGGGCATTCCCCTGCAAATCATTATTGGCCCCAAAAATCTTTCCGCTGGGCAAGTCGAGATCAAAGTCCGCAAAACCAATGAGTCCAACCTGCACCCCTACCCCCAGATCATTGAAGATATCCCAAATATTTTGAAAGACTTATAGGAAAACAAGTCGTCTTTGGGGCACCCCAGTTTTCCCTTGAAATCAGACCTCAAGTTCTTGTACAATCCCGATGACAATTGTGGGTCCTGCATCGCGGGCTTTTAGCCCGCTTTTTTTTTATTTTTTTCAGGTGAACGTGGCGGAGAGCCTCCGTGGGCAATGTGCACGTGATATTTCACCTTAGCCTTCGTGCCCCGGAGGGGTAATACCTTTATTTTACCCGTTACGGGTAAAAGGTAAGGAAGAATATCACGCCCTCCCCCACGAGAGTGGGAGGTTTAGATGGCGAAGGTTCCTATTGCCCAATCGGTTACGGATTTGATAGAACCCGTCCTTGTAGCAGAAGGATTGGAACTGGTTGATGTTGAGTATAAAAAGGAAGGGCCTAACTGGGTTCTAAGAATATTTATCGACAAGGAAGAGGGCATCACGGTTGGTGACTGCCAGAAAGTCAGCCACCTGACCGGTGATCTCATTGAGGTTGAGGAAACCATCAAAACCCCCTTTAATCTGGAAGTCTCATCCCCAGGCCTGGATCGGTCTCTTAAGCGGGAGAAAGATTTTTTGCAATTCAAGGGAAAGCGAATCCGCCTTCACAGTCTTTCCCCGATTGATAACAGAAGAAAGTTCACCGGTATTCTCGCTGATTTTAAGGATCAAACCGTATTTATGGATTTGGATGGCGAGCCCATTAAAATTCCGTTGAGCCAAGTAGCCAAAGCAAACTTAGTTATTGAAATTTAGGTAAAGTATCATGAGCATGGAAACACTCAGTATTCTGGAGCAACTCAGCCGGGACAAGGGGATCGACAAGGATATCCTGATCGATGCCTTAAAGTCTGCTGTCGAGGTTGCGGCGCGCAAAAGATACCCTGCGGCCAAGGAGTTGCAAAGTGAGTTCAATGAGTCCACCGGTGAAGTTGAAATTTATCTGGAAAAAGCAGTGGTTGAAACCGTCGATCTGCCGGATGAGCAGATCAGCCTGAAAGACGCTTTGACATTTTCTGAAGATGTCCAACTCGGAGACCAGGTTCTGGTCCAGCAGATTTTGGAAAATTATGGGCGCACTGCGGCCCAGCTTGCCAAGCAGGTAATCATACAAAAACTCCGCGAAGCGGAAATAGACCTGATTTATAACGAGTACATCGATAGAAAAGGCGAGTTGATCAACGGGATGGTTCACAGAATGGAACATGGAGACCTTGTCGTTGACCTTGGAAAAGCAGAAGGCGTTCTGCCACGACGGGAACAGGTTTTCCGGGAGAGCTTCAATCGTGGAGAACGGATTCGTGCCTATATTCTGGATGTACGGAAAACACCCAAGCATGCTTTGGTAATCCTTTCCCGCACCCATGTCGGATTGATCAAGCGTTTATTTGAGATGGAAGTCCCCGAAATCAGCGAGGGAATGGTGGAAATCATGGGGGTAGTTCGGGAACCCAATGGTCGCACCAAAATTGCGGTGAGGACCAACGACCGGGAAATTGACGCAGTCGGTGCCTGTGTTGGTATGCGCGGAATGAGGGTCCAGTCCATAGTCCAGGAACTGCGTGGAGAAAAAATAGATATCGTTGAATTCTCCGAAGACCCGGAAACCTATATCAAAAATGCCTTGAGTCCGGCCAAAGTCGCCAGAGTTATTCTCAATCCTGAAGAAAAACAAATGACGATCATCGTGGCCGAAGACCAAATGTCTCTGGCCATTGGGAAAAAAGGACAGAATGTGCGACTGGCCGCCAAGCTCGTCCGCTGGAAAGTGGATATCAAAGGCCCCTCCGAAGCTTTGGAACTGGGTACGGAACATGCCTTTTTAAGCTCAGCCGAAACATCCGCAGTAGATTTTCTGGATGATGTTAAAAACGCCAAAGGTTTGGGTGAAAAGGTGATGACCCTCCTTTTCAATGAGAACGTTGTCACCTATGAGGAGGCACTGAGTCGAGGAGTAAAAGGTTTGGTCCAGTTGCCCGGCATTGGCCCCAAAAAGGCCGAAGCCCTGATGGAATTGGCAGAAGCCCATGTGAAGAAAGTAGCGACACAGGAACCGGCTGAAGAAGAAACCTCTGAAACGTCCGAACCGGCTGAAGCGGCACCAGAAATCGTTGAAGGTGAACCCGAGACGGACGAACCGGTTGAGGGGGAAGATGTTGCAGGTGAAGAGGAAGAAGAGGAAGAAATCCCCGTACAGGAATTGAAAGGAGTGACTCCCGAGGTCTTGGAAACTCTTATCAGCAACGGATTTGAAACATTGGCTGAGCTTTCTGTTACTCCGCTGGATGAGTTACTCGCCATCGAAGGTATTGATGAGACGGTTGGTCAATCCATTCTGGAGCAGGTCAAACAGCGTCTGGAGAATCTTGAAAATGTTTAAAGTTCAAACCCTATCCGTCTCATTCTATCGAAATCAGAAGACTTTTCCCAAACCCGTGAACGGCTTGTCGATTCCGGGTCATAAGAAAATGTTGTTTCATAACAGGAGGAAATTTGCCTAAGATTCGCGTCAACAAACTGGCCTTGGAACTCAATATTCAGAACGATCAGATCATTGAGGCCCTGCAGAAACATGATATCGTTGTAAAAAATCATATGAGTTCCGTTGATGAGGAAGCTGCGGAGCATATCCGTGACCTCTTTGCGCCTAAAACTACCCCGAAGAAGGTGGTGAAAAAAGCCAAGGCGAAAATAAAAATCAAGGTTGCCTCCAAGGTAAAAGTCACCACCGCCAAAACCCAGGCTAAATCTACCGCCGCCAAAAAAGTCGCGAAAAAATCAGCCGACAAGACCGAAAAAACCTCAACCCCTAAAGCCAAGGCCAAAGCTGCAGTAAAAACCAAGGCACCGGCCAAAGAGGAAAAGGCCCAGAAAACACCGGAAAATAAAACAGTAAAAAAACTCGGCCTCAAAATAGTCAAACAAGAAGAAAAGCCTAAACCCGTTGAGAAAAAACCGGCCCCGGCTCCGAAAGCTAAACCCCCAGCCCAAAAAGTTAAAGCCCCGGTAGTAGCACCCCCCGTTGCTCCTGCACCGACCCCGGAGCCTAGCACAGAAGAAGACACTTTCGAGCTGGTTCAAATTGGCGAAAACATTCCGGTGCGGGAACTGGCAGAAAAATTAAAATGTGCTCCGAATGAAATCATTAAGGAATTAATGGTTTTCGGAATCCTGGCCAATATCAACCAAACTCTAAACTTTGAGCTTGCTGGCAAGGTAGCCGACAAACTTGGGTTTGAGGTTGAACTTTTTATTGAAAAATCTGACCTGGATTTCACGGAAGATGAAAAGGACAACGCCAAAGACCATGTTTTCAGGGCTCCGATCGTAACCATCATGGGCCATGTCGATCACGGCAAGACCTCCCTTCTGGATGCCATCCGCAAAACTGAAGTGACCAAATTTGAAGCCGGTGGGATCACTCAACATATCGGTGCCTATCAGGCCCACATCAAGGGATCGCCTATCACTTTTCTCGACACGCCGGGGCACGAAGCCTTCACAGCCATGAGAGCCAGAGGCGCACAGGTAACAGATATTGTTGTTCTGGTTGTGGCCGCCGATGACGGAATCAAACCGCAAACCAAGGAAGCGATTCACCACGCGGAAGCGGCGGGTGTTCCAATTCTTGTCGCTATCAACAAGATTGACAAACCGGACGCGAAACCCGATGAGGTCAAAAAAGCATTGGCTGATCTCGGCCTCCTGCCTGAAGACTGGGGCGGACAAACAATTTATGTGGAAGTCTCGGCCCTGAAGGGAACCGGGATTGATAACCTCCTTGAAAATCTGCTCCTGCAAGCAGAGGTCATGGAACTGAAAGCAAACCCGTTACTCCGAGGCAAAGGAGTGGTGATCGAATCCAAACTGGATAAGGGACGCGGACCTGTCGCCACAATGGTTATTCAAAGCGGCTCCTTGAAAATCGGCGAACCTTTTATCGTTGGTTGCTATTTTGGCAAGGTCCGGGCACTTATCGATGACAAAGGCAAAAAAATTAAAAAAGCAATTCCTTCTACTCCTGTAGAGGTGGTGGGTTTACCCGATGTTCCACAGCCCGGTGACC
>Ga0233434_1000534_pt1 | contig 42313 bp, 42 predicted proteins | sample SI_122_August201_4_FD_182738 | JGI IMG/M metagenome (GOLD analysis project Ga0233434, IMG submission 182738) | Seawater microbial communities from Saanich Inlet, British Columbia, Canada - SI_122_August2016_120_MG | ecosystem: Environmental > Aquatic > Marine > Inlet | place: Canada: British...
TAAATCCTACAGCTAGTATTGAATTGAAAAAAATTTATCCACGAAAAATTGCTAAAGTAACAATAAAAAAAGGATCTGTTATTTTTCCTGGTTGTATAATTACTGCTGGTGTTACAATTGGAAAATGTTCTATGATTGGTGCAGGTAGCGTAGTAGGTGAAGATATTCCAGATTACTGTGTTGCATTAGGAAATCCAGCGAGGGTTGTAAAAAAAATTGATCATTAATCTTTTATTTTTACAATGTACATAATAGGTGAAAAAATTGAATTTATTAGGAATTGATTTTGAAGATTGGTATCATCCTGAATTAATTAAAAAATATCATAAACAGGAATCTTTTGAACCGTTAATTGTTAATGGTATTGATAAAATAATTGATTGGTTGCGGAAAAATGATACATATGCAACATTTTTTGTCGTTGGTGAATTATTAGAATTCAAACCTGAATTACTAGATAAAATACTTGAAAATGGACATGAAATTGGATTTCATACAATGTTTCATAATAGATTAGATGAAACTAATTACCAAGAAATTTTTTCTGATGAACTAAAAAAATTTTCAGAACTCACGAATAAAAAATCTAAAGGTTTTAGAGCACCAAGTTTTTCTCTTTCTTCTACTACTTCTTGGGCCATTGATGTTTTAGAATCTCATGGTTATCTTTATGATACTAGTATAGTGCCTGCTAAAACTAGATTATATGGTGTTGAAAATGCACAACATATTCCTTATTTTATATCAAGTACATCTCTTGAAAAAAATGATATTTCCGGTAAATTACTAGAATTTCCTTTATTAACAACAAATTTTTTATCTAAACAAATTCCTGCTGGTGGTGGGTTTTACCTTCGAGCTTTACATTTAGGAATAATACGTTCTGCTATAGAGCAAATTAATAAAATTAATCAACCTGCAACATTCTATATTCATTCTTGGGAATTAGTTCCTGAACTAATGCCAAAAATTTCTTTACCGTTTATAGATAATTTCATCACATTTTATAATATTAAAAAAGCATTAAATAAAATGACTAAATTAATTCAAGAATTCCAATTTACTTCTTTTGAAAGATATATTTCTGATAATAAAAATAATTTGAATAAATTCAATAAACCGAAGGAATTTTGTTAGTTATGAAAACTTTAAAATTCATCTCGATTGAACGCCCTCTAAAATTTTATGGTATTCCCGGATTAATTTTTTTAGGAATTGGTTTATTTTTTACAATTATGACTATTCAAGGATTTACAGAAACTCGGCAAATTTTATTGAGTACATCGATTATTGGATTTGGTTCTATAATATTTGGAACAATTCTTTTACTAACATCTATAATTTTGTACACTCTTGTGACTCTAATTGAGGAAAATTCTGAGTGATTTTATGAATATTATTGTAACTGGTGGTGCTGGATTTGTTGGATCCCATTTAGTCGAATTATTAGTAAAGAAAAAACATTATCCAATAATTGTTGATGATTTAAGCAGTGGATTATATTCTAACATTAAACATTTTATTGATTTAAAGAAAGCTAAATTTGTCAAATGTGATATTAGAAATTTTAAAAAAGTTTTACAACTTTCAAAAGTTGATGCGGTAATACATTTAGCTGCAATTGCAAGTGTTGTAGAATCCATTGATAATCCTAATCTTGTAAATGATGTAAATGTAAGTGGTACATTGAATATGCTTGAATTTTGTAGGAAAAAGAAAATTAAAAAATTTGTTTTTACATCTTCAGCAGCAATTTATGGAGATTATGAAGAAAAAATTACTGAAAAAACACCTACAATTCCAACTACTGTATATGGTTCAACAAAATTAACTGGTGAACAATATTGTAAAATTTATTCAAATCTTTTTGGAATTAATATAACTTCACTAAGACCATTCAATATTTACGGTCCTCGTCAAAATGACACTTATGCTGGTGTAATTTCAAAATTTATGGATAGATTAAATGAAAATAAACCCCCAATAATATTTGGAAATGGTAAACAAACAAGAGACTTTATTCATGTTGATGATGTCGTAAGAGCATTTTATTATGCACTAAAATTTAAAAAGAAAAAATTTGCTGTTTTTAATTTAGCCACTGGAAAATCCACATCTATTAATGAACTTGCTAAAATTTTTCTTTTAGCAACTAAAAAGTTAAACCTTAAACCCATTTATAAAAAACCTATTTCTGGCGTAGTTATTCATAATTCAACTAGTCCTACAAAAATTAAGCAACATTTGGATTTTATTTCTAGTATTAACCTGACTAATGGGATCACAAATTTTGTTAATCACTATACATCTTGATTATTTCATAAAAGTTCTTTATCCAAATATAATAAATGGTAAATTATTCCAAATAATATGAATATTTTAGTAATTCATGAAGTTGATTGGGTAAAAAAAGTAACTTTTGAAATACATCATTTATCAGAGCTTTTTTCATTAAAAGGTCATAATGTTTATGCAATTGATGTTCCTGATCCTGGAACAATTTCTATAAACAATAATTTTAAGGAGGATATTGAAAATTTTCATCGAATTTATGATAATTCATCTGTAAAACTTTTTCGAACCCCTGTTATTCCAATTAAAGGATTAAGTAGAATTTCTGCATATTTTACATCATATAATTTTATAAAAAAAATTTTGAAAGATTATGAAATTGATATTGTTCTTTTATATTCAATAGTTACAAATGCTAAAGCTACCATCAAGGCTTGTAAGGAATTTAATATTCCTATAATTAATAGAACATTTGATATAATTCATGATCTTATTGATGAAAAATATTTAAAAAATATTGTTTTAAAATTTGAAAAATCTGTATATCCTGAATTTGATCAAGTTATAGCAAATACTCCATTTATGAAACAATGGTCAGAAGAAATGAATGCAAAAAATGTAGTAATTATTCCACAAGGTGTTGATGCTAGCATAATGAAACCTATGCCAAAAGATTTAAAATTACAAAATAATCTTAAGATTTCTAATACTGATCGAGTTGTTATGTATTTAGGAAGCATTCATTCAATTTCTGGGTTACCTAAAATTCTAAATTTTATTCCAAATATAATTAAGAAAATTCCAAATTTTAAATTACTTATTGTTGGTGGTGGTGCTCATCTTGAAACTCTAAAAAATATTTCAAAAAAATTGAAAATAGATGATTTTATTATTTTTACAGATTATGTTCCCTATTTAGAAATTCCAAAATACTGCAGTCTTGCAGAATTTTGTATTAATCCATTTGAAATTACTGAAATGACCAAAAAACTTTCTCCAGTAAAAATATTTGATCTTCTAGCCTGTGGTAAACTTATCTTAGTTACACCTTTAGATGGTTTATTACATGATTTTCCAAAAGAATCTAATATTTTGATTTATTCTGATTTAAATGATTTTGAATCACAAATAATTTATTTATTAAATAATAATATTTTAGAAAATTATGGCAACAAAGGTCGTAAATTTGTTGAAGAAAATTATACATGGGAAAATGTTACAAATTTATTTTTAAATAATTTTAAATCTTTTTTAAAACATAATACTAAATTAAAATAATTATATTTTTTAATATTCTAAAAATAAGAATTTTAAAATTTACTAATTTGATATTTTTTCCAATTTATTGAATCTAGTGTCATATTTATTGTAAGATGTGGTCCTGAATAATCTTTTAATGTCATTGGTTTTATTTCTGGCGTAGTAATTTTAGCTAATTCATACATTGAAAAAACTTTATCTCCAACTAAATGGATAATTCCTTTTTGTTTTGATTCATAAATTTCTTTAATTCCAATTGCAACATCATCTGCAAACAAATATGTCCCAAATCTATCTGTAAATGCTTTTTCATAAGGCCATTTTTTTTTACCAACAAAATTAGTTCTAATAATTAGATGATTAGATAGTGATTTAACAATAGTTTCTCCAATTAATTTTGTTAATGAATAAAAATTTGCTGGATTAGGTAATGATATTTCTGAGTACATTTTTTCGTCACCCTTAAAAACACATGCAGTACTGAGATAGATTAAATCTGCATCTGGATTATAGATTGATAATGCATCCACAATATTTTGTGTTCCTACAATATTTGTTTTCCATGCATTTTGTTTGTTGATTTCACATTCTCTTATGCTAGTTAAAGCTGCAGTATGTATTACTGTATCAAATTTATTTATTTTCATAAAATTAAAAACTGCTTCTCTATTTGTTATATCAAGTTCATCTCTTGTTGGTGCAATGCATTTTGAATTTCTTTTCAAAATTTCTTTTCCTAATATTCCATTACCGCCAGTTAAGAGAATATTCAATAATAAAACCTAATTTCAAACTAACAAAAACTTTTCTTTATTGTACCCAGTCTAAATTAGACATTAATTTCTTTAATTCTTCAATTGTAAGATTTTTTGTAGATGATGATGTATATTCTGGTAGATTGATTGATTTTTCAAGATATCTATTATCAAAATCAAGCTCTTTTTCAATTACAAAATGTCCTTCTTCATCTTTAGTATGTCTCATTTCTTCTTGTGAAATCAAAACTTCATCTATTTTTTCACCTGATCTAATTCCAATAAATTCAATTGGATAATTATTATTTTTAGTTATTAATTCTGCATATGCTTTTGCTAAATCAACTATATTTGCAGCAGGTGATTTTTTCACAAAAATTTCACCACCTTTTGAATTTTTTAATGCATAAAAGACTAATTGAATTGCTTGACTTAATGTTAACATGAATCTTGTCATTTCTGGATGTGTAATTGGTAAAGATTGATTGTTTTGTATTTTTCTATCCCATAATGGAATTACACTTCCCCTGCTTCCTAAAACATTTCCATATCTAACACAACAAAATGTAGTTTCATCTTTTTCTAAATCTTCTGATAACATAATTTTTTCTTGCAATGCTTTAGTCATTCCCATTGCATTAACTGGTTTTGATGCCTTATCTGTACTAATTGCAATTACTTTTTTCACATTTCTTGCAACAGCTGCTTTTACCACATTATATGGTCCAATAATATTTGTTTTTACAGCTTCAAATGGATGTAATTCCACTGTTGGTACTTGTTTTAAAGCAGCAGCATGAAAAACTATATCTATATCTTTTGTTGCAGTATAGAGTCTATCGTAATCTCTAACATCTCCTATGATGAATTTCATTTTTTGAAAAATTTCGTTATGATTTTCATAAAATTCTTGTTTCATCTGATGTTGTTTATCTTCATCTCTACTATAGATTACAATTTTTTTTGGATTATAATTTTTTAATTCTTTAACCATTTGATGGCCAAAACTCCCTGTACCGCCAGTAATCAAAATATTTTGATTATCTAGAACTGATGAAAATTCCAACTCTTTTCTAAAGAAAAAATTTACCTTATAAAGATTGATTACACTTTTTATTTTTCTACTATTTTTATAACAACTTTTAATTTGATGAAAAATGCAGTCATAACAAATGAAAGTAATGACTATTTTTGGAACTAGACCTGAAATCATTAGGTTAAGTAGAATATTTCCTCTTTTGGATGATAATTTCCAACACATAATGGTCAATACTAATCAAAATTTTACTTCAGAATTAAGTTCTAATTTTTTTAAAGAATTAAAATTACGAAATCCTGATTATAATCTTGGAGTAAAAACTGGAAATTTTGGATTAGAAATATCTGATATTTTAAAGAAAACAAGTAAAATAATTAAAAGTGAAAATCCTGATTGTTTACTTATTTTAGGAGATACCAATAGTGGTCTATCTTGTATTCCTGCAGCACATCAAGGAACTAAGATTATTCATCTTGAAGCAGGAATGAGAAGCTATAATCCTTTTAGTTCTGAAGAAAAAAATCGAGTAGTTATTGATCATCTTTCAACTGTATTGTTACCATATACGCAATATTCTAAAGAAAATTTAATTCGTGAAAATATACATCCTAGTAAAATCTACACTATTGGAAATCCAATTATTGAAGTGATAGAACATTATATGCCACAAATTAATAAAAGTACAATTCTTCAAAAACTAAAACTAAAAAAAAATAATTATTTTCTTGTTACTGCACATAGAAGTGAAAATGTTGACAATATAAAATCTTTAAAAAATATTCTTTCAGGTTTAGAAAAAATACATAAAAAATTTAATAAAAAAATTATCTATCCAATTCACCCCCGAACACTGAGTAAAATAAAAAATATTATGATTCCTAATGGTATCAAATTAATTGATTCTTTGGGATTTTTTGATTTTACTAATTTAGAAAAAAATGCGTTTTGTGTACTTACAGATTCTGGAACAGTTCCAGAAGAAATGCTCTATTTCCAAAAACCTTCTGTAACAATAAGAGAATATACTGAAAGACCTGAAATAATTGAGGCTGGTTCAAATATTTTATCTGGATTGAATCCTGAAAATATGTTACGTGCAACAGAATCAATTACTGCAGGAAAACCTGACTGGGAGTGGAATAAAGTATTAGGTGATGGAAAAACAGCTAGAAAAGTAATTAATATTTTACATGGAAAGATGTATTGATTATTATTTTATACTTAATTTTTTAAGATTTTTTTAATTAATTGAATTTATAATTGATTACACTAGATGAAATTAAATAGTTAATCTGAAAAGTTCGTCTATATTGAAATTACTTTTTGTCACAAACGGTCTTCATCAAAAAACTGGAACTTATACTGTTTTAAAAAATATTTGTCCAAAATTACTTCAAAATCATGAAGTTACTATTTTAACTAATAATGGAGATATTGATGTAGAATGTACTAAATTAATTCAATTAAAAACAAATTTTCTTCCTTTCCCTCAATATTTTTATGAATCAAAATTAAAAAATTTAGTTAAATCTGGTTTTATGGATAATTTTGATATTGTTCATGCTTTTGAATATCCTCTATTTGCAACAGATTATCTGACAATTAAAAAAAAATCATTTTCTGCACCTTTAATAATTAGCCCACATGGTTCAATACATCAATTTAGTAGTTTTCCTTTGAATATTATGAAAAAAATTCATAATAAAATTATGTTCAATTTTTTTGATAACGTTTCTATGTTACTTGCTGCAACAAGTGCAGAAAAAGTACATCTTATAAAATGTGGATTTAGTGAAGAGAAAATTAAAGTACTTTCTTTAGGTTTTGGTCTTCCAAAAATTACCAGAACTCCTTCTAAATCTTTACAAATATTATTTCTTGGTAGATTGACAATTACTAAAAATATTGATCTTTTAGTAAAAGCAGTTTCCATTTGTAAAAGAAAAGATTTTGAATTAATTATTGCAGGTCCTGATTTTGGAATGTTAGAAATATTAAAAAAATTAGTTATTGAACTTGGACTTGAAAATCGTGTTGTTTTTAAAGGCAGAGTTTCTGAATCAGAAAAATTACAATTACTTTCAGAAGTAACACTATTTGTTCATCCCTCTTTAGAAGATATTTTCTCTTTATCTTTACTTGAGGCTGTAGGCGTTGGAATTCCATCTATCGCTTTTGATATAGAGGCAAATCCTGAAATTTTTGAAAATAATTGTGGCTTAACTGTAAATAAACATAATTTTGAATCACTAGCAAATTCTATAGATTATTTATTAAATAATGAAGATGAACGAAATCAAATTTCACAAAATGCAATAATTTCTATTCCTGAGAAATATAATTGGGATAATACTGTAACTACTTTAGAGAAATATTATCTAAAAGTCAAAGAAATTAGTAAATTATGATAAAAATTAACATATATTCATGATTTAAATCATCTGAGTAGATCTAAATGCAAAATAAAAAATGTCGTATGTGTAAAAGTACTAAACTGTATAAATTCCTCGATTTAGGATTTAGTGCATTATCTGATGGCTTTTTAACAAAACAAAATCTTGATAATTTGGAGATAACCTATCCGTTAAATGTGTTAATTTGTAAAACATGTGGATTATGTCAACTTGGTTATACTGTTCCACCAGAAAATATGTTTAATAAAAATTATCCATATGATTCATCCACAACAAAAACCGGTAGAGAACATTTTACTAAAATGGGATATGATATTTGTAATAATTTTAATTTAAAATTAAATTCATTGATAATTGATGTTGGAAGTAATACTGGAGTTTTATTATCCTCATTTAAATCAAAAAATATGAAAGTTCTTGGAATTGAACCTTCTGATAATGTTGCGGGTATTGCTAGAAAAAATGGAATTGAAACAATTAATGATTTTTTTTCAGCAAAATTAGCAAAAAAAGTTGTTAAAAAATATGGTAAATCTTCAGTAATTACTGCAACAAATGTATTTGCACATATTAATAATTTAGATGATTTTATGATTGCTGCAAAAAAATTATTAACAGAAAATGGAATAATTGTAATTGAAGCTCCATACCTTGTAAATTTAATTGACAATTTAGAATATGATACAATTTATCATGAACATCTTTCATATTTATCGGTTAAACCAGTTAGAATATTTTGTGAAAAACATAAAATGGAATTATTTGATGTGGAGATGAAAAAAATTCATGGTGGAACTATTAGATATTTTATTGGAAGAAAAGGAAAACAATCAATTTCAAATAATGTATCAAATTTTTTAAAATTAGAAAATCGTAAAAAAATCTATACAAATAAACAACTAGATATTTTTGCTAAAAAAGTTAAAATTCATAGAGATGAATTACTAAAACTTCTTCTTAATTTAAAAAAGTCTGGTAAAAATATTGTTGGAATAAGTGCACCTGCTAAAGGTAATACTTTATTGAATTATTGTAGAATTGGTCCTGAACTTATTGATTATGTCACTGAGAAAAATGTTATGAAAATTGGTAATTATACTCCTGGTATGCACATTCCTGTTTATTCTGATAAGCAATTATTAATTGATAAGCCTGATTATGCTTTAGTTTTGGCTTGGAATTTTGCAGAAGAAATTATGGATAATAATAAATCCTTTAAAAAAAATAAAGGCAAATTTATAATTCCTTTACCCCACCCAAAAATTATTTAATTTTTATAATTTGTTTTTTAAAAATTGATTTTTTTGCTGCATCCATTATATTAGCTTGATCCATTATATTTTTTTCAAAATTATTTTTTTTAATATTTGAATTACTTATTTCATTACAAAATATTTCTGTTAATTTAGTAAATTTATCACATGCTTTAACATTAATTATTTTTAATTTATTTTCTTTTTCAATAGTAATTACACTTTTCATATCTTTACGTATGTTAAAAGATTTTTCAGCCTTTAAAACTCCTTTTTCTCCAAATATGTTATAAAATGATTGAAAATAATTTTTATAACTAAAAGAACAAATTGAATTTTTATCTTTATATTGTATATGGATATTCCCACTAACATCTATTCCTCTTTCATATTGTAAATTACAAAAAACTGATATTGGTTTTTCATTAAAGATTAATCTATTTGCACAAATGAGATATCCTGCTACATCATTAAGCACACCTCCCCCAAGTTTTTTATTTAATCTAAAATTATTTTGAGATACATTAAGATTAAAACTATAGTTTCCATAAAATGAAGATATTTTTCCTATTGATTTTTTTTTAATAAGTTCTAATACTTTTTCTTGCTGAGGATGATATCTAAATGCAAAATTCTCAATGACACGTACATGGTTTTTTTTACATTCCTTAATTATTTTTTCAGCAGATTTAGTTGATAGTGCTGTTGGTTTTTCACATATGATATGTTTTCCAAATTTTGCAGCTTTAATTATCCATTTTTCATGTAAACTTGGAGGGAGAGATATGTATACTGCATCAATTTCATCATTTTCTAACACTTCTTCATAATTACCATATACTTTACATGAAAATTTTTTTCCAAATTTTGCAGCTTTATTAGTTGATTGACTTCCTAGCATTTCTAATTGAGAATTAGTAGAATTTTTTATTGCAGGAATCATTGATTTTTCTGCAATTGATGAACATCCTAATATTCCAAATTTTATTTTCTTCCTCATTATTATCTTAATTATTTAACATATTATTCATTTTTAGGCATTTTAAATGAATTAATATCATTAATTCTATAGGTATCTTCCTCATATTCATCTCCTTCTCTACTTTTAGAAGTAAATACTAGGCATTCAGAATCATCAATTGATTCAATTGAGTGATAATGATATGGTGGGAACATAATCATATCATTTGGTTCTAATGTAAATTCTTGAATACCTGAATTAGTATTTTTTAATTCTTTTACAATTATTCTCATTTTTCCTTTTGTAACCAATGTATATTGCTTTTGTTCTTTATGATAATGCTTTCCTCGTATTGCCCCTTTTTTAGTAATTAAAAATCCTACATGATGAATAGTTTGACCAGTTAAATAATCCCATATTGAACCACGTTCATCCTCAAAAACTGGTGTTATTTTTTCTACTTTCATTTTCTTATTTCCTAATTTTTCTATATTGTTTTGGCCATCCTCTAAAAGGAGTTCTTAATTCTACATCATTCTCTTTAATCCAATCAATTGTATTTTTTAACCCTTCATCAAATGTAATTTTTGGTTCCCAATTCAGAATTTTTTTAGCCTTTCTATTATCACACACTAATTTATTAACATCAAATGGTCGTAATCGATCTTTGTTAGAAGTAATTGTAACTTTCTTTTCTAATATGGATGACACTAATTTAACTATATTTTTAATTTTATATGATTTACCACTTCCTAAATTAATTGTTTCACCAATTGCTTTTTTTGAAAATAAAGCTTTAATTATTCCATTTGCTGTATCTGATACAAAAGTAAAATCTCGTTCAGCATTAATATTTCCAAGATGTACTTCAGAATTTTTTCCTAATACTTGCATTACAATTTCTGGAATAATATATGGTTGTGTAATATTTGGACCATACGTATTAAATGGTCTAATCATTACTGCAGGAAAATCATGTTCTTTGTGCATTGTAAAAACTGCTTTTTCTCCAGCAAGTTTACTTACTGCATAAGTTGATTGTGGTAAAATAGGATGATTTTCATCCATAGGTGATTTTTTTGCACTACCATATACTTCACTTGTTGATATATGAACAAAATTTTTAATTTTTTTATGATCTATTGATTCTAAAATTAAATTAAGAGTTCCATTTGTATTTACTTCAAAAAATTCTTGTGGATAATGAAAAGAATCAGGAATAAATGGTAATGCAGCTAAATTAATTATGTATTGAGATTTTTGAATTGCCTTATGAATTGTTGAACGATTTTTAACATCACCTTTGATAACTTTAACTCTTGGATAATCCTGAATGAATTTTTTCTTACCTGATGATAGATTATCGTATACAATCACGTTTCCACCTGATGCCGAAATTTGTCTTACAACTTCTGAACCTAAGAAACCAGCACCACCAGTAACAAAAATTGTTTTGCCTTTACATTCTTTATTTAAGTAGGCATTCATATTTATTCTAAAAAAATATTCTAATTAAATGAATTGTTCTAGTTACTTTTTCAATTAAATCACATTCATACTTTAAAATCAAATCCAAAACATATCAAATTTTTATTCTTTTGATTTTTCAATTTTAAGAAATTGTTTTGTTATCCAATCATTAATTTTTTGACTACTATGATATCTAATCCAATTTATCAATCCTTCAAATGGTGGTGGTATTCTACTAATTTGTTCTGGATTATAATGTACACCATTTATGAAGCGTGGATATCCATAATCACAAATTCTATAAAATACATCAAAAAAACTTTTGTCACTTTCTTTTGCATAACGAACTATTTCATCTCCAAAACATTGTTCCGTAGTGTATTTGTTTGTTCTTTCTGTATTACAAAATAATCCTTTTCTAATTGATTTGATGTTTGAAATAAAAAATTGTGGCATAATATTGGAAATATCTTTGTGTTGAAACTGTGTAAATTTTCCAAATTCATCAAACATTGTATAACCAATAGTACGTGTACCCGCAATTTTTTTATTTTTTTTATTCATTTTTTTTATTATTTTTTTTATTCCTATAAAATTAGTTATTTTTACATCACCAGTGATTGCAATTACATAATCTATATCAAATTCTTGTACTAGTAAATGACCTTTGTTAAAATTACGTGTTAATGCAATTGGACCAATCATTTCTCCTTTGCCTTTTTTTTTCTCTTCAATAATTTTAGCGTATTCTTCACGATTTCCTGCAATATCTGACATTTTTTGATATTTATCACAAATGGATCCATCTAGAATCATTTCTTTATTTCCAGGATCAGACTGTATTACAATAATTTTACAATCATATTTTCTTAAATTTGTAATAGTTTCTTTTACAACATCAATTTCATCATACATTGATATAATAAAACCTAGTTTCATTATTACATACAATTTAACGTCTTTTATTAATTATTTTACTACTATGTTTTACTACTATGTTTTACTACTGTGTTTTAAATTAATAATAAATTTAAGAGATGAATGCTTACATCTTTCATGGAAATTATAAAACATCGAATTAATTGTATTTGTGATATTGATTCCAAATTTGGTGCTGAAATTGATGTACGTGATAATGATGGAAAAATTATTTTATCTCATGATTATCCAGATAATAATTCAGAAACTTTATCTAATTTTCTTAAACATTTTCCAAAAAACCGTTTACTTGCAATTAATGTTAAAAGTTGTGGTATAGAAATTGATGTAAATAATATTGTAAAACAAACTCATAGTAATTATTTTTTATTTGATTTTTCTTTACCTTATCTTTTAAAATCTATTAATATGCAAATTCCATGTGCATTAAGACTAAGTGAATATGAAAAAGAACAACTTAGAGGTCCAAAATGGGTATGGGTTGATTCATTTCATTCGATTTGGTATGATGATAAATATCTTGAATTAATTAAAAATAATGGATACAAAATCGTGTTGGTCTCCCCAGAATTACACAAGAGAAATAATAAACTAGATTATGAAAAAATTGAATCTTTAATTAATAAAAAATTAGTTGATGCTATTTGTACTGATATACCGGATAGATGGAAATGATTAAAGCAATATTGTATGACTTAGATGGTGTTTTGGTAGATGCAACTGAGTGGCATTATGAATCACTTAATGAGGCACTAAAAGAAATTTCAGGATTTGAAATATCTCGACTTGATCATATTCAAACATTTAATGGATTACCTACAATAAAAAAATTAGAAATATTATATGAACAAAATCGAGTTAAAAAAGATGAATTTAATGCTATTTGGGATTTAAAACAAAGTAAAACAAATGAAATTATTGAAAAAACTGCTAGTAATGATGAAACTAAACTGAGATTGCATGAAGGTACAAAAAAATTTAAAAAAATATGTGTAACAAACAGTATTCGTCAAACAGCCGTTTTAATGTTAGATAAAACAGGCCAATTGCCTTTCATGGATCATATTATTTCTAATGAAGATGTATCTGATCCAAAACCTAATCCTGAAGGTTATGTTAAAGCAATTAATTTTTTACAATTACAACCTAATGAATGTCTTATTGTGGAGGATTCACCAAAAGGAATTGAAGCTGCAAAAAAATCTAATGCTCATGTATATGAGGTTAAAGGTTATCATGATGTGACATTAGAAAACGTATTAAATGTAATAAATCGATTTAACATGGATTTAAAATGAATGTAATTATTCCTATGGCTGGTAGAGGAAAAAGATTTGAAGATGCAGGTTATTCCTTTCCAAAGCCTCTGATTGATGTTAATGGAAAACCTATGATACAAATAATAATTGAAAATCTTAATCTAACAGCAAAACATATTTTTATTTGTCAAGGGGAACATATTCAAAAATTTGCTATTCATGATTTAATGAATTTATTGAAACCTGATTCTGAAATAATATCCATAAATGAAATAACCCAGGGTGCAGCAGAAACTGTTCTTAAAGCTAAAGATTTGATAAATAATGATGATGAATTAATTATTGCAAATAGTGATCAATGGATTGATTGGAATCAACAACATTTTTTATCATTTATGCGTAAAAAAGAGGCTGATGGAGGTATTGTGACTTTCATTTCAACACATCCTAAATGGAGTTATGTTAGAATTAATGATGAAAATTTAGTAGAAGAAGTTGCTGAAAAAAGACCAATTAGTAATATTGCAACTGTTGGAATATATTATTACAAACATGGGAAAGACTTTGTTAAAGCTGCAGAACAAATGATGGCAAAAAATATTCGTACAAATAATGAATTTTATGTTGCACCAGTTTTTAATGAAATGATTCTATCTGGAAAAAAAATACATATCTATCCTATTGCTGAAATGAAAGGATTAGGAACTCCTGAAGATTTACTTCGGTTTTTTAATTCTCCACCAAAAACTGTAACTTCTTATGACTAATTTTTAATTAAATTTATTTTTATAAAATTTCTTAAATCTTATTATTACAAGAAATTTTAATTTTCTTTATTTTTATATGTTGTAATCCATCTCACCATTCTATCCATTCCAAATATTCCATCCCATGGTGAATCAAATAAACTAGCTGTACCGACATTTGGACAACGATCTCCTGCTAAAAGAGTAAGTCTATCAATCAATTTGAAACGTTTTTTCTGCTCTATTTCCATAGATATTGTTTGAATTTTTCTTGAAATATTTTCTTTTAACAATCCTTCAAGATCTAACTTTCGTACATGAATTACTCTTGAAAAAGTAGGGTTTGCAAGAGTAGTTTCATTAGACACAATTACTGTCCATTCTGTTCCATTTGAAGATAAAACTTTCTTCCCTTTTAATCCATATTCTGTTCTCACATCAATTATTTCAAGTGATTTTTCTGGGTTTGATTCTCCTTTTGGAATTAGAATTCTATTTACATCATCTAAGGACTTTGCAAGTTTTTTTGAAAATTCTTCTATAACTTGCTCATTTTCTGTATCAACTAATATGGTATGTGGAGATGAACATGCATACTGATCAAACATACTAACATCTACAGCAATTCGTTGCGCAATTTTATCTGATTGATTTTTTAGTGACTCCTCATCAATTATTGAATAGGAATATTTTGGTCCATAAATAATATCTTCAGTAAAAGGTGATTTTGGCAATGATACTATTGAGTTTACTGCATCTTCACCTCCCCAAGCAATACGAATGTTAGCTTCCATTGATAGAAGTTCTTGATTTTTTATATCATCCCGATTAACATACACAATTTCAATACAATTTACTAATTTTGACCCATTTATTTTTGATGTCTTAATATATTTCAAACTTTCTATTAATTTAATTAAAAGTTCATATTTTGATGGTGCTTTGATAATTGAAACATTTTTTGTAATTAGTGCTTGAAGTACAGAAAAAATTCCTAAAATTTCCACATTTCCTGCAATCCAATGAACAACTAATCCTCTTGGTTGTGCATGAAACATTAATTCAGGATCAGACAAATCAACAAATTGTTCTAAAGAATTTCGATTACCATGTAATGATATATCTAATTTTTTTTCAAGATGTGATTTTGATAGAAAAGAAGTAAGATGTTTTGAATTAAGTCCTATTTCATTAGAAAATTTTTTAGCCCAAAATTTACCAACTTCTTCAAAGAATTCTAATAAATCATCTACATTTTGTTCATGAATCCATTCTCTTTGATTGTTAATTCTATTGATACATTCTTCAACTGAATTCACTTCTTTTTGAGAAACTTTCCCCTCTGAAAATAAGATTTTAGCTAATTGTATCACCACAACCTTTCAAATCTGCAGTATCTGAACGTTTGTCAAATTTAAAATACTTTCCTTTCCTACCGCATGGACAATCATCAATTCCTACGATGTGACCTATGTCATCTGATAAAATAGAAATTCCTGGATAACTGTGAATTAATGGAGATATTAATTGAATTAATCCACTTTTTCCTATTTCTTCACTTTTTAATGTTGTAGGATTTCTTATAATAATTTCTGAATAAGATGATACATGCTTATTTTCATATTCACAATCTGGGTAAATTGTTCCTAACTGTTCTGTCATACCATATATGTCTATGATGTAATTTTTTTGAGTGTTAAAAAATTCAGACATTTCATCATAAAAAATTTCTCGTGAAATATTATTTTCAGATAATTTTTTCCATCCTCCAATATGCAAAATAAAGGGCATGTTAAATGATTTCAAAGAATTTTTTAATTCTAAATTATTTTTATTTTGTTTTATTATGTTGTATATTAGCCAAGTAAAACCAAAAATACATGGTTGTTCGAATTTTGGTTTTTTACTAAATTCTAAATCATTTAAAGATAGATCTTCATTAAGTACAAAATTTATAGAATTCATAAATGGTAAAAATCCTCTTATTGCAGATGATCTTGATTTAATATCTTCAGATGAATTAATTGTCTCTTTGGTATCTAAAATAATAAAATCTTTTTTCCCATGTAAAAAATCTGATATTATTGAAACAAGAGCTTTAGTTTGACGTTTTGATGTTATTCTGTCTAAAAAAATTTTTGATGGATTATTACTTGTTGTTGCACTTGAATATATTGTCTTAAACACATTTTCTTTTGGAATAGATATAAGTTCAAATTTTTTAAAAATTGATACTGGCAAATATGGTAAATCTTCTACACAAAAATTTCCATTCACATCAAACTTATTATTATCACAAATCTGTTTAAATTCTTTAGAATTTTCATAATGATAAATTAAAGATTCTTTTATTGCTGATATGAAAATACTGCTTTTTTCTTTCTGAGTTAAACTATATGGTTTTTGCATTAATAACTGCTCTATTTTTGATTCATCTTTATTCATCATCAAAATTTCCTTTCATCATGAATCTTTTTATTTTACCATATTCTGTTTTAGGAAATTCATCTACAAATTTAATTTTCATTGGTACTTTATATCGTTCCAAATTATTCTTGCAATGAGTAATTATTTCCGAAGATTCTAACTGTGTATTTTTTACTTTTTTAACAAATAATCCTACAACTTGACCAAATAAATCATGATTTACTCCTATTGCCACAGTATCATCTACATTTTTCACTTTTTTAACAATATTTTCAATTTCTTGTGGATTTACTTTTTCTCCTGCAACATTAATTATGTTATCTTTTCTTCCACATAAATATAAAAATCCTTCAGAGTCTAAATATCCTAAATCACCTGTTTTTATTCCATCATCTAAAAATCGATTTGCATACATATCATTCCAATAATTTTTAATTACATTTCCTCCTTTTATCCAAATTTCACCCATGTTTGATTCATGATTATTTTCATCATGTATTTTAATTGTAATTCCTGGAGCTGGTTTCCCAACACAATTTTCACTTTTTTTATTTTCATTAAAAATCATAAAAGTTGATCTTGATGCTTCAGTTAATCCATAATATGTTGCTATTGTTGTTTTTGGAAGTAATTTTAAGAATTTTTTTACAGTTTCTTTGGGTACTTGAGTACTATTAGTAATTATTAATCTCAATTTATCACAATTTTCACTTACTTTTTCAGGAAAATTATTTACAAGTGTAGTCAGAGTAGCTGGTACTGCAGCAAAAGTTGTTGCATTATTTTCTTTTATTGATTTTAAAATCTCTAATGGGTTCATAGTATTTTTATGTAATATTATAGTTGAACCTATACTAAGTGTTACATGTAAACAACCTAATCCAAATGAATGTGAAAATGGTAATGGAATTACATCAATATCTGATGAATTATATTTTAAAATTTCAATTATATTTTTAGTTGTAAATGTAATATTTGAATGTGTTATGGGTACCCCTTTTGGATTTGAGGTTGTTCCAGATGTATACATTAATGATGCCACATTTTCAATTAAAGGATTTTTTAGTATTTTATCATTATTAAAAATTTCATCTAAATCATAAAACTTTATTTTATTTTCATATTTTGCAAATTTGCCTAAAAATTTTTTTAGACTTAAAATAAAAATTGGTTTTGATGAATCAATTTGTTTTAAAAAATTTGATTCATTTAATGAAGGCGAAATTATGTGGGCAATATGTCCAGCTTTTAAAATACCTAAATATGAAATAATAAATTCTGGACAATTATCAAATATCATTGAAATTACAGATTTTTCTGGATATTGATTTAATGATGAACTCAAATGTTGAATTTTTTTATATGTAGCATCATAAGTTAATTCTTCAGTAGATGTTTTAATAAAAATTTTTTGTGGAAATTTTTTAGATGATTCTTCAAGAAAATCTATGATGGTTTTCATTTACGTGATTTAACCAATGTTAACAGGTCTTCTGCTGAATTTACAGAAAGTGCATCTTCTGGAGAAATTTTTATATTAAATCTTGATTCAGCTGAAGTCATCAATTCTAAATGAGCAAAAGAATCCCAATTAAGATAGTCTTCCTGTTTATCATTCCAGTTAAAATTTGAGTCATTTAGATTTCCAAAAACATCAAAAAATGTTTTTTTAATTTCATTTTTAAGATCTATAGATTGTTCCATTGTTTGAGTATTTGTTTTGTGAATATACATAAATCTTTATCGAATTTTAATCTAGATACTCTCTATTATTTATGAAATTAAATTTACTAATTTGTTCAATTTTATATTTATGAAATAATTTTCTTCTTGATAATTTGAAGTATACTAAAAGTCAGATATGTATATTGAACAAAATATACTGAAATAATTGCATCAAGATTTCTTAAATATAATTTAATTCCTAGATTTTTAATTAACCATAAATTAAGATAATGTAATGGAAATATCATAGAAAATTTATTGGGACTAATTGATTTAATCCATTTTAACATACCACCACTACTTTCTCCACTACCACCTACAAATTTATCAAATAATTCTGATTCAACCACAAAAAAATTCCCATATTTCAATGCCCCTAATGTGATGGCAGTTTCTGTACCCAAAAATGTTTCATTTGGTATAACTTTTCTTAGAATATTCGTTCTAAATAATCCATAGATATATCCACTCCCTTTTTCTTTCATGCATTTTCTTAATCGTTGTTTAAAATTTCCACTAGTTGTAACTGGATAAAGTAATCCTAAATGTGCTCTCACCTTCTTTTCTACTTTTTTAATGAACGAATCCCTAAAATTAATTTTTAAATCATCAATTAATGGACCAACCCAAACTAATTTACTAATTGAACAAACATAATCTTTATTTTTTTCCAAAACATCTAAGTTCTTTTTTAAATAATCTTCATGCCATATATCGTCATGTGCTGCCCAAACAAAATAATTCTTTTCTGCTTTATCTAACACAAATTTAAAATTTTTATGTATTCCAATATTTTTTGATTGTTTATAGTATCGTATTCTTTTATCTAAATCTGAAAATTTTTGGCATATTTTAGGTGTTAAATCTTGAGAATCATTATCTGATATGATTAATTCAAAATCTTGATATGATTGTGATAAAATTGATTTTAGTCTTTTTTCTAAAACCATATCTGCATTTCTAATTGGCATTCCAATACTAATCATTTCACATTTTTTATCATTCAAATTATTTCATTTAAACTAATTATATCTATAATATAAGATAATATTTTCTAAATTAATAAAATAAATACTAAATTATTAATTATTATTAAAAAATTTAATTCTAGATAACTCTTGTGAATTTTCTATTATTTCATCTTTTTTTATTTCTAATATATTTGCAAATTTAGTAGAATTTATTTGGGTCTCATCTTTAATCCAATTCCATCCTTCATTTGTTTTAATTTTCTTTAATGGAATTTTTTTAATAATTTTAAAACCACATCTTTTATGTAATAAATTTGCCTGAAAATTATTTTCAAATAAATCTACAAAAACTTTTTCTAATTTTAATTCATAGAAACATAATTTCAATATTGCAAGTTCTACTAAAATCATTAATCCTCTTTCTCCTTTATCTATTTCTCTAACAAAATTATCTAGTATGATGGAATTTTGTTCTTCATTAAAATTAAAGATTCCAGCATGACCAATTTTTTCATTTTTATAAATAATAAAAAAAAGTAATCGATTAGGGTTAGGTAAATAAATTTCTGAAAACCATTTTTTTGTTTTTATATTAGTTGATTCAAATTTTGAATAAAAAAAATCCATATTGTCATTTCTCCATTTTGTCATTAATTTTATAGATTCATCAGAATCATCAATTGGAACAAGTTCTACTAATTCACTATCTAATTGTATTTTTGAATATGAATTAAATGTATTTTTGATTTCATGAATTTTATCTCTAATTGCTAATGATTTTTTATTATTATTTGACATTATTTCTTAAAAAATGATGAAATTCCTTGTATGACTCTTTGAACATATTCTGTTTTCATATTGGTGTGTAGTGGAATTGTTAAAATTTCTTCCTCAATTTTTTCAGTAATTGAAAGATCATTTCTTTTACAGTTTGAAAAATATGAAAATCTGTGTACTGGGGTCCAATGAATTCCTGTATCTATTTGTAATGAGGTTAAATGTTGAATTAATTGAGCACGTTTTCCGTCTAAAATTCTTAGCACGTAAATGAAGGGGGAAATATTATCATAATTTACATCAAATATCTTAATTCCATTCAATTGTTTAAACGAATTATCGTATTGTTTACAAACATTTTGTCTTGATTTAATTATCTCATTTACTCTATTTATTTGAGATATGCCTATACTAGCTAAAATATTATTCAAATGATAACGATACCCTTCACTTACAACATCATAATTTTGCCATAATCTTTTATTTTTATATCGTTCATGAGTATCTTTATCCATTCCTAACAAACGCATTTGTTGTAATTTTTCTAATTCTGTTTCATTATTACAAATCAAACAACCTCCATCTATTGATGTAATTGTTTTAATTGGATCAAAACTAAATACTGCCATATCTCCAAAACTTCCTAATTTTTTATTTTCAAATTTTGTTCCAAATGCATGACAACAATCTTCAACAACTCGTAATTCATACTTATCAGCAATTTCATAAACCTCCTTAATGTTACAAGGAATCCCACTATAGTGTAATGGTATTATTGCTTTAGTTTTTTTATTAATTAATTTTTCAATTTTATTACAATCAATACCTAATGTTTTTTCTTCAATATCACACATTACAACATCTGCTCCTGTCATTTTTATTGCATGTTGATCAGCTACACAATTAAAAGATGGTGTGATTACTTCATCTCCTACCCCTACATTTGCAATTCTTAAACCTAAATGTATTGCAGATGTTGCTGTATTAGTAGATAAAACAAGTTTATTCTTTAATTCTAAAAACTTAAAAATTTTATCTTCAAATTCTTTTGTTTTTGAACCTAATCCTAGCCATCCAATTTCTAAAGTTTCTTTAATCTGAGTAATTGCTTCAGTATCTATATCCGGTAAAAAAACTGGAATATTATTCAATTAAATTCACTTTATGCATTCTAGGAATCCTTCTGGAGATGATGTTATAAGTAATTTATTTTCAAATTTTTTATTTACTTTGAATCTTTTATTTTTTTTCAAAAATTTTCTAACTGCTGTTTTAGGATTATTATTTTTATTCCATGGTCTATTTGGAAATGAATTTTCTGGCATATCCTCTACCATTGTATCAAAAACTATGATGTATGATCCTTTTTTGACAAGTGATGAATATGCTTCTAATTCTTTTAAAACATGTTCATGAGTATGATTAGAATCCAAAAGAAGCATTATTTTCTTTTTATTTTTAACTGCCGAAAAAACTTTTTTAATTATTTTAGGTTCTACTGATGATCCTTCAATCATTTTTATTCTCTTATATGATGGGTGTTTTTCTATTTCTATTCTATTTTGTTTGCGAATATCTATATCTATTCCAATAACTTTCCCTTTACCAATTAATTGTAGCATTGATGCTGAAAAAATTATAGAACCTCCATGAGCAATACCCGTCTCAATAATAATATCTGGTTTAATTTCCCAAATTATTTCTTGTAAAGCTACCATATCTTGTGGAAATTGAATAATGGGTCTACCTAACCAGGTAAAATGATAAGAATATTGATATTTAAAAGCTAAATCAAACCATGATCTGGTAATCTTTTTTAGTTTAGGATTTTTACTCATTAATTTAATATTTTTCTTATTTTCTTTTTCAAATTCAATATTTTTCATGTATTAACAATTTACATCACATTAAATTGGATTTATTCTTTTGTTAGCTCTATTTTTTATTAAAATTTGAAATTATGATTTAACTCTATTTTGTGACTAAATTGTTGAAATTATTTTATGTATCTATGATATTTTATAAGATCTAATTTCATCCTTTTATATTATAAAATTAGTAAATTTGAAATAAATTCAAGTATATTTTTTATTAAGTATGTTGATAAATTATGAAAAACCCTTCTTTCATTTTTCTATTGATGATGTAATTGATTCATTAATTGAAGTTTCAAATTCTTCTGATGATTTTTTCTCTAATTCTTTTTTTAAATTTTTAGATACTATGCATTCAAAATATAATGTTAAAATTGATCTTTATTGTTTTTATCAAAAAAATATTCTAAATAATTCAATTACACTCAATGAATTATCTAATAGACATAAAGAAATATTTGTTAAAAATAACTGGTTACGTCTTGGTCCACATGCATTAGATGCTGAAACTGCTCCTTACTCACAATTGCCAGATGAACAAATTCAGGTATTTGATTCGATTTATAGAGAAATTGAAAGATTTTCTGGTTCATCCTCTAAATCTAAATTAGTAAGATTACATTTTTTTTCAGAATCATATGAACTTTCAAATTATTTTTATACTAAAAATGTTCATTCGTTATTTACTACTGATAAACCAGCTATCTCTCATAGGATGAATGAGAAAGTAAAATTTGAATTAAATAAATTTGGGCATACTGTGTATAATGAAATTTGTTTTGTTCGTTCACATTTTAGAATAGAGACACTGGTTGAACAAAATTTATCACATGATGATATTGTTAATTTATTAGAACATTATTTATCTAATTTTGGTTTTGTAACTTTTTTTTCGCATGAATATGAATTAACTCGTCCAGAAGTGCGTGAAATTTTAGATTTTATACTAAATTATCTTCATGAACATAATATAAAGTCTATTTGAAATAATTAAAATAAAATAAAATAAATACTCTATCACAAAAATTCTTTTTATGAATGAATCAAATAATAATTTATTAGATTCAACTGATGATGTTGCAACTCGTGTACACATCAATACAACTTATGGAAATAATAATTTAAGAGAATGGGTTCCTAATCATTTGAATCTTAAAAAAGATGAAAAAGTTCTTGATCTTGGATGTGGAAATGGTTTACACATTAGAGATGTTGCTAATATTATTAAAGGTGAAAATTGTTGTTTTGCACTAGATTATGATAAGGACATGATATCTCAGTCCCTGAAACTCTCTAGTAATTCTTCACCTAAAATTAACTTTTTTACAATGAGTATGGATGATATTGGTACTTCTAATACTTTTTCTAATAATTCTTTTGATTTGATTTATTCTGTTTACGCATTTTATTATACAAAAAATGAAATTAATTTATTAAATTCATTAAAAACTAAACTTAAATCTGATGGTAGAATTTCTATTATTGGTCCACATTCAGATAATAATAAAGATTGGTGGACTTTCCTATTTCAATTTATTAAAATAGATGATAACTACTGTAAGTATACTAATACTGAATTTATGAAAAATGTTGAAAATTATGCTAAAATAAATTTTAAAGAAATTGAAATTACTGAATTTGTAAATAAAATATCTATTCCATCGATTGATGTTTTTAGACAATATTGGCAATCAAATGTTTATTATGATTCTGAATATGATTCAGAATTTGAATATTATGCAAAAAAACATTTTGATGAATTTGATAATTTCCAATATTCTAAAAAAGCAGCTTTGATTACCATGAAAAAACCTTCATCCTAATTTTTATTAATATAATTTATTTCATTTTTTAAAATTTTAAATGAAATTTTTCCAAGAATTATCTTTATCTGAAAATATTTTTGGTTTTATAGGCCACTTGATAGAAAAACTAGGATCATTCCATCTTATTCCTCTTTCATAAGTGGAATTAAATTTTTGTGTATTTTGATAAAATACTTCTGTATTATTTTTCAGGGTAACAAATCCATGGGCACAACCTTTAGGGACAAACAAACTTTTACGATTTTCCTGAGTCATCTTTAATCCTGCCCATTTTTTGAAAGTTTTTGATTTTTTTCTTAAATCAACCATCACGTCATAAATTTCTCCTCTAACACATCTCACTAATTTCTCTTCTTGCAAAGGAGAAATTTGATAATGCAGACCATGAAATGTTCCTTTTTTATGACTAAATGAAAGATTACAATGTACTAGATTTGCATTAATTCCATAATTTTTCAATTTTTGTTTGTCCCATGCTCTAGCAAAAAATCCCCTTTCATCTTGGAATTTATCTAATTCAAAAATATATGATCCTTCAATCTTAAATTTTTTAATTATCATATAGTACTATTCAATTATTTTATTATATAAATTCAAATATAAAATGATGGTTCTACTCCATACTAGAATATCTCTCAATTTGTTGCTCTGTAATTTTTCTTATATTCTTATCTTCCTCATATTTTTTGTACCATTCTGCAGTCCATTTAATTGATAATTCTAACTTCATTTTTGGTTTCCATTTTAGATTAGATCTTGCTTTGTTAGAATTGAGCATCAAAATATTTTCTTCATGAACATTACTTAATTCATATTCTATTTCTATTTCTTCATCCCACTCTTCAGTTAATTTTTTTATTAAAAATGAAACTGATTTAGATTCTTTCTCATCAGGCCCAAAATTCCAAGATTGATCAAATTCAGTAGAATTTTCTGCAAGTTTTTCTATTAATAATAAATATCCGTGTAATGGATCTAGAACAAATTGCCATGGTCTTATAGCATTCGGGTTTCTAATTTTGATTTTCTGTTTTTTAAGAATACCTTTGATAATATCTGGGATTAATCTATTTTCAGACCAATCCCCCCCACCAATTACATTTCCTGCTCTTACCGAAGCAATTAAAATTTTATTTTCATTTTGTTTTGAATTAAAAAATGAATTTCTATAGGATGATGTAATTAATTCTGAACATCCTTTACTGCTACTATAAGGATCATATCCTCCTATGGGATCAGATTCAATATATCCTGAAGTTTTACCAGTATTTTCATAACATTTGTCACTTGTTACATTTAGAACAAGACAAGGATTTTGTATTTGCCTAACTGCTTCAAAAATATTCATTGTTCCAAAAATATTTGTTGTAAATGTTTCAATAGGATTTTCATAGGATTTTTTTACTAATGACTGAGCGGCCATATGAATAATAATATCTGGTTTATGCTTTCGTAGAATCTCTTCTAAATTTTTATATTCTCTAATATCTCCAAATAATGAAAGCATTCCTTGTTGAACATTTGCTAATTTGAATAAACTTGGTTCAGTTGGTATTGATTTAGAAAATCCAATTAGATTTGTACCCAATTTTTGGAGCCATAATGACATCCAACTACCTTTAAAACCAGTATGTCCTGTTATGAAAACTTTTTTTCCTTTCCAAAATTGTGAATTAATTACCAAACTTTCCAAGGTGCCTTATTTGAATCCCATAATGATTGTAAATGGTTTTTATCTCGTAATGTATCTAATGCTTGCCAAAATCCGTCATGTTTGTAGGCTGCAACTTTATTTTGTTTAGCCATTTTTTCTAATGGTTCTTTTTCCCACACGGTAGAATCATCTTTTAAATAATTAAAAATTTCTGGTTCTAAAACAAAAAAACCTCCATTTATCCAACTACCATCTCCTGCAGGTTTTTCTTCAAATTTGATAACTTTATTATTATTTAAATTCAATGCCCCATATTTTCCTGGAGGTTGTACTGCTGTAAGTGTTGCAAATGAATTGCTTTTTTTATGAAAATTAATTAATTTTTTTAAATCAATATTAGCTAATCCATCACCATATGTAAAACAAAAAGTTTCATTGTCAAGATATTTTTGAATTTTTTTAAGTCTTCCCCCGGTCATGGTATTTAGCCCTGTATCAACAAGTGTAACTTTCCATGATTCTGCAAATTTTTGATTCACTTTCATTTTGTTATTTTTCATATCAAAAGTAACATCTGACATATGAAGGAAATAATTAGCAAAATATTCCTTTACTACATAACCTTTGTATCCACAACAAATTACAAATTCATTTATTCCATATGATGAATAAATTTTCATAATGTGCCAAAGAATTGGCATTCCGCCAATTTCAATCATAGGTTTTGGTTTCAAATTAGTTTCTTCACTAATTCTTGTTCCAAAACCACCTGCTAAAATCACTGCTTTCATAAATCTAGATCTTTTTATGTTCTAATTAAATTTCACTACTTTTTTCTATAAAATTATTTTTTTATCATATCAAAATATTTATGAAAAATTTAAAAAGATAATAATTATTTAACCCAATATTATTATCCTTAATTAGTGATTATTCTTGGTTGAACATATTATCATTTTTGACGAATCTATATCTTTGGAAAAAGTTGAACTAGGAATTTTTAATTCGATTGAAACAAAAATTGTTTCTGTTGACTTTGAATCTAATAATGCTTTATACACATCTAATATTATTCATGAAAAAATTGAAAATTATCTTGATGAATTAGATAATCAGTCTATTAATGACTCTTCTTATTCATCTTCTTTAAACTGGTATGATGAACCTGAAATTAGAGAACTTCTTAAATTTAATGATTTGAATTTGGGTTGGTTAATTGAACATGAACTTTTTTTATATTTATTAAAAAATTTCAAAATATTTTTGGGACTTATAAAATTAATTGAACATGAAAAACCAAATACAATTACTGTTTCTTCGCATTTATTATCTGTAATTAAAATTATAGATAATGAAAACAAAATAAATTTTTTATCTTTTCCTAAACAAATTAAAAAAAATAACTCTTTAGATAAAATTTCACTTCCTGTATCTTTAGGAAATAAATCTTTCAATATTTCAATTCCATATGATAAAGCAATTAAAGTTGTAAAAATAGCTGATTCATTTATTACAAATTTTTTTAATTTAAAATTAAATTTATCTAAAAATATAAAAGAAAAATATATTTTATTTTTAGATCTCAATCCTGTACCTTATGCAGATTTACTCAAGGAACTTTCTGATAAGAATAAAAAAATCATTATTTTAAATCATTTTGGAACAATTTCATGGAATAAATCTCAACTAGATATTTTAAGAAACACTAATACAAAAATTCTTCAACTAAAAGATTTACGCAATAATAAAATTGATGAGAACATTGAGAAACACAAAACAGATTTTCAAGATAAATTTAACAAAATTTTAGAATCTAAAGTTTTTGATAAATTATTTTTAATTCATAATATTTCTTTTTGGCCTGCTGTAAAAGATGAATTTTTAGCTATTTTTCTTACTAAACTCTATAAAATGATAGAAATATTCGAGTTAACTAATGAATTATTTTCAAAAATTCAGATTGAATCCATTTTACTACTTTATAATATCCTTCCAGAAAATCGTACAATTATACATGTTGCAAATAAAAAAAATATTTCTTGCACTAAATTACAACATGGTTTACCTGCTGATGGTTCTATAGAAGAAATATTTTTTCCATTTGAGTATTCAAAACACCAATCTAAGCTAAAACATGCATATTGGCATGATAATTTTAAAACATATTATCAAAGTTTAGGTTTAGACCGTAATCGTAGTTTTGTTGTTGGAAGTCCTAGATATGATCATCTCTTTAAATTAAAAAATACTTATAAAAATACAAATAACATTTTACTCATTTCTTCATTTTTACAAAATATTTCTACTATGTCTGGGTATAATTCTAATTATTCAGATAAACATAAAAAATTTTTTACAGAAATATGTAAAATCACAAATAATATAAAAAATAAAAATTTACATTTAAAATTACATCCTTCTATGAAGCCTATTTATGATGTTAATTCTATATTGGAAAAAATTAATCCTTCTATACCAATTTATCGAACACAAAATATTACAAATTTATTACAAAATTGTGATGTGTTAATTAGTATGGATCATTCCACTGTACTTTTAGAATCTATGATTTTGGGAAAACCGACCATTACATTTTCAATTGATTCCAAATGGTATGATTCTGATCCTATCATTACTAGTGGAGCAACACTTAGAGTGGATTCTTTAGAAACTTTTGAAGCATCTTTGAAAAAAATTCTTTTCAATCCAAATTTTCGAAATGATCTTATCAAGAGAGGAAATGAATATGTAAATAATAACTTAACCCATAAAGGAACTTCATCTAAATTCTTTAGTGAATATTTCACATAATTTTTTAATTTATTTTTTTATACACAAATTTATTTATTAATACAAAAAATAACACTTCAACCAAATATCCTAAAATCATTGCAAAGGATACTCCGTAAATTCCATAAGTGTCTTTCAATCCAAATATTCCAATCATTTGTACAGTTAGAAAAATGATCGATCCTACTACCAAATACATTGGCTTTTCTGCTCCTAAAAATTTTGATATATACATCATAGTTATTGTTCCAGGAATAAGTGAAAAACTAAGAATTTGAACAATTTGAATTGATTCCGTAAATTCTAAGAATAACATTGGAACCACAAAAGGTGCTAGTAGTGCGCCTACTATTGCTAATAATCCTGAAATAGATACTGCTAAAATTTTTAATTTAGTTGTAGGTAAACCACTGGAATCGTGTGATAGAACATATTGATAAATTGCCATTGGTATAATGTTCAAAATCACTATAAATTGTAAACCCAATTGATAATTTCCTAGTAATGAAAATCCTAACAATGGTACAATGATTAATTTATCTAAAGAACCACGAGATAATGTAATTATGTCCATTAAATATACATTCAATAAATTTTTGAATTTTGATTTCATAAATGAAATATTAATTGGTTGACGAAAATCTTTATAAATTATAAAAATAAATGGGAGAAACGATAATGCAATTCCAATTAATACTCCATCTGTCCCAAAAATAAAATAAAATGGAATTGCAATGGATACCATGATAATTCTTTGTAAAATTAAATATTTTGAATAATTAATATATAATTTTTTTCCGAGAAGATCTGATATTACTAATGTGAAGATCACAAATCCTATGGCATAAATACTCATTCCAAAATTTTCAAACATTAAAAATAAAATTATGGAACCTACAATACTTGTAGTAATTGTAATAATAAAAAATAGAGATTGAATTTTCTCTCCTTTTGCAACAAATACTATTAATGAATTCCCTGCTCCAAAAAGTGATATTGATGCTACAATTAGTGCAATGCTGATAAAATAACTTATTTGACCATATTCTTCTGGACCCATTAGTGAGGCCATATATATCCAAAATAATCCACCTATGAAATTTGTTATGATGCTGGCAGAGCTTAAAATTGATATGTCTTTTAATTGTATAATGCCATTTTTTATTTTATTCCAGTTATCCGACATTTTTATTTTTAATTAATTATTTACCATTTAATTGATGTATTATGGTTTAACAATCCACATATTTTTAGTTTCATGCGCTTTAAATTTTTCATCATCAGTTAAAAGTATCTCTTCTAATTTCTCTTTTCCACGTATGCCTACTATCTTATGTTTTGGAGATATTTTTAAGGCTAATTCTTTAATTTTAAATTCTTTAATTTTTGGTATTAAAATTTCTCCTGCATTGATCATAAATAGTGATTCTAAAATAAAATTACTAGCACCATCAATATGCATAAAATATCTTTTCATTAATGGATCTGTTATTGGTAATGGTTTCCCTCTTTTCTTCTCTTCTTCCCAAATTTCAAAAACATTTCCTTTACTTTCGATAATATTTCCAAGTCGTATTGTTCCAAATTTAGTAGGTTGTAAATTTATTCCTGCCCATGATATTAATTTTTCAGATAAAAGTTTTGTAGTTCCATAAAGTGTTGTTGGTTTTACAGCTTTATCTGTACTAATATTAAGAAATCTTTTTGGTTTATTTTTCATTACAATTTTAATTAAATTAATAAGTCCATTTGTGTTTACATCAATTGTTTCAATTGGATTATATTCTGTAATTTCAATATTTTTTAATGCTGCAGTATGAATAATGAAATCAACTCCATCTACTGCTAACTCTAATCTTTCTTTATCTAAAATACTCCCTAAAAGAAATCTTATTTTATTATTATTTAATGAATGTTTTAATTTAAACATAGAATATTCATTAATATCTAATACTCTAATTGATTTGACAGGATATTTTAATAATTTCTTCACTAAATCTGATCCAATACTTCCAGATCCTCCTGTGATTAATATTGTCTTATCTTTTAATTCTTTTTCAAGTTTAATGTTACTCATATCTTGTTATTATGAAATTTTTCCTTTATTTTATACTTTAATTTATAATTTTTAAAAACCATTTTTTAATATTTCTCTTTCTTTTTAATTAATGTGAATTTTTTGTTCAGATAATTGACATGCATGAGAAATTCTATATTCTCAAATTTTATTCTCGTATTAGTTCAGGTATATAATATCTTTTAGAACACTCTAAATTAGAATAGATATGTTTTCCATAATTTAACCAGAAATAATTCATAAGAGTATTGTATTATGTCATTTATCTTAATTGATAATATCCGAAAAGAGTAAATTTTTATTTATTTATACTGAATTCATTTTTATTTTTTATTATTTTATGAATAGCTGAAATAATATCTTTCATATCCTCAATTGTAGCAGGGGGTCTACAAACTGAAGTTAAAATCATTTTATTCTCAAATAAATTTTCAGCATTAGGACATAATCCTTTTTCATATTTTGCATTTCCATTATAATGCTTAAAAGCAAAAGATCGTCGTTCGAGATATAATGGATTCAAGTAGAGCGGTTTAACATATCCTTCAGAAAATGGAATCCCTTCTGCAGATAATGCTTTACAAAATTCATTTCTAGATATTCCAATTATTTTTTCATCATAAGATAATCCATATACATAGTAAACATGATCTACAAAATCATATTTTGTATGAGTTAAACCCTCAATAGATTTTAAATTTTCTGTTAGATAATTAGCTAATTTAATTCTCTCAACATTGAATTTATCTAATTTAGATAATTGTACTATTCCCAGTGCTGCCTCTAATTCAGTCATTCTATACCCCCATCCTAATATTTCAGAAACATAGGTGCGTTTTTCTTGTGACTCTGAAGTTACTTCGCCATGATTTCTGATCATTTGAGTAACTTTTGCTATTTTTTCATCATCAGTTACTAACATTCCACCTTCACCAGTCATAATATTTTTGGTTTCTTGAAATGAAAAAATACCACAATCCCCTATAGTTCCAACATTTGCCCCCCTGTATTTTCCACCAGGGGCTTGAGCACAATCTTCTATTACTTTTAAATTATTTTTTTTTGCAATAGACATTATTTCATCCATATCACAAGAATGTCCAAATAAATGAACTGCAGTTATTCCTTTTGTTAATTTAGTAATATTTTTTTCAATTGATTTAGGATCAATACAATAAGTATCATTTTTGATATCTGCAAAAACAGGAATTGCATTATGCATTAAAACAGATGTTGCAGTTGATGTAAAAGTATAGGGTGGTACAATAACTTCCTCACCCGGTTTAACATCAATTGCAACTACAGCAGCATGTAATGCAGATGTAGCAGAATTAAATGCAACAGCAAATTTAGTTCCAATTTTTTGAGCAAATTTTTTTTCAAATTCTTTAATTTTTTTCCCTCCAAGAAAAAATTCCCCCGGAGAAGCAACAAAAGTAGAAAGATTTCCACTATCTAAAACTTCAAGAACTGCATTTTTTTCATCAGAAGTAATTATGGGATGTTTAGGAAAGGGAACTTTTCTTACTGGTTTGCCTCCAAAAAGAGCTAATTGTATCATTATTGTAATTATTTTGAATTGATTTTATAGGTATTTGTATTGATTGGTAGATTTATTTTACTTTTAGATTTAATTGAAATTAATAAAGCCACAATAATTTCTAAAGAAGAATAGCCATTTTTTCCAGAACATAAAATAGATTCATCATTATTAATTGAATTACATAAGTTATCTAAACCTAATAAAATTAAATTTTTACTTCGTGAAATATTTTTGTTCATGGGTATGAGAAGAGGATAAGATAAATTTGATTGTCTTGGTGCAATAGTGAAAAATTTAGAAGTAGCTTTTATCAGATCTATTTTCATTCTACCTTTTTCAAATAAAATGTCAAATTCTGCTAATCCATAATTCTTCAAATTAATACTATGCAAATTACAAGTTATGCCTGATTTTGTGCGAATGATCCCATTAAGATTAGGATCAGATAAATTATTTGATAAATTAAGACTTTTCTTTCCTTCTACCCATGATATATTGCCAAACAGAAATTCAATTAAATCCAATATATGTGAACCCGTATTGGTGATTCCACCACCATAATAAATTACAACATTTTGTATTGAACCAAAAGATTTTTTCTCGATCAAATTTTTTATATTATAATAAAATTTATCAAATCTTCTTTGATGATTTATTTGTAGAGATACATTATTAATTTTACATAAATTAATAATTTCTAGTGCATCGCTTAACGAATTACTGATGGGTTTTTCTAAATAGATTCCTTTAATATTATATTTTATTGCTTGCTTAACTAATTTAAGATGAGAATCAGAATGTGTACAAATTGATACAATATCGAGAGATTCTTGCCTTAACATTTTTTGAAAATCATGATAAATTGAAGAAATATTGTATTTTTTACCATATTTTTTTAATTTTTTAGAATCAACATCACACAGACTAATTAATTTAATGTTTTTGCTTTTATAATGAGCACTAGCATGAGTATTTATCGATTTTGTAATGTTATCATCAAATCCAGCTCCAATTCTACCTAATCCAATAACTCCACTACGTAATTTCAAGATATTATTAGTTGATAAATAAGGAAATTAAAAATGTTAGTGAATTAAAAGAATGATAAAATGAAAGTAAAGAAAAAAATAAAAATTATTGGAATTATTCAAATTAGATTGTCTTCTACAAGATTGCCAAAAAAAGCTATGTTAAAAATTTTGAATAAACCTATAATTTGGCATATACACAATAGACTAAAATTTTGTAGTAACTTAGATGAAATAGTAATTGCAACAGGTGATTCTAAAAATAATTTAGAAATACGAGATTTTGCAAAAAAAAATAATTTTTTAGTTTTTGAAGGTAGTGAAATAGACTTGATAGATAGACTATATCAAACAGCAAAAAAATTTCGGGCTTCAGCTATAGTGAGGATTACAGGTGACAGTCCATTAGTAGATCCAAAAATTGTTGATCAAGTTGTATCTACTTATAAAAAAAATAAAGAAGAATTTGATATAGTTTCTAATTGTAAAAAATCATCATATCCATATGGTTTAGAAGTAGAGATTTTTTCTATGGAATCTTTAAAAAAAATGTGGCTAGAGATAAAAAAACCAGAAATTCGAGAATGGTTTCCATTATTCATAGAAAAAAATCCTGAATATTTTAAAATTCTAAATATTTCCAATTCTAAAGATCTTTCTAAATTAAGATGGACTTTAGATTATGAAGAAGATTATATATTTATTAAAAAAATATATGAAGAACTTTACATAGAAAATCAAATATTTTTTATGAATGATATTTTAAAATTATTAAAAAAAAATCCAAAGTTACAGGAAATTAATTCTAAATATATAGATCATCATAATATTGGGGCTCCTGAAATTTAATTTTTCTAAAGTTAGTTACTAGTTATTTTTTTATAAATTATACTTTTTGGAGAAAAACCTAACCTTTTACAATTATTTCTATCTTTTTTATTGATATTGGATGTAGAAAATAATTGATTATATGCAACTAGATATTCTTCTAATTATGAAAGTTCCATATTTTGAACCTTGGATAACTGATAATGACAAAAAAAATATAATGAAAGCATTAAATCAAAGATGGCTTACTAATGGTCCATTTTTATCAAAATTTGAAAATAAATTTCAAAATTATATTAATTCAAAACATGCATTAGGTGTAGGCAGTGCTACTCATGCACTTCATCTATCTAATCGTGCACTAGGAATTGGCCCTGGTGATGAAGTAATTGTGCCTACATTTACATTTGTGGCAACTGCAAATTCAGTCCTCTATTGTGGAGCAACAGTAGTTTTAGCTGATATAGATCCTTCAACATTTAATATTTCTCTAAAATCAATTAAGAATTTAATTACTAAGAAAACTAAGGCTATTATTCCAGTGCATTATGGTGGACAATCTTGTGATATGGATGAAATAATGTCTATTGCAAAAAAAAATAATTTAAAAGTAATAGAAGATTGTGCTCATTCATTAGGATCCAAATTTGATAATTCTTTTTGTGGAACTATGGGTGATGTTGGCTGTTTTAGCTTTTATCCTACAAAAATTATTACGACCGGTGAAGGTGGAATGATTACTACAAATAAAAATAATCTATTAAAAAAATTTAAACAACTTCGTTCTCAAGGTATGAATATTACTCCAAATCAAAGAGAAAAATTAATTCAATGGAAATATGATGTTGTTGATTTAGGTTATAATTATAGATTAGATGAAATTCGTTCATCCCTTGGACTATCACAACTTAATAGAATAAATAATATTAATAAATTAAGAATAAAAATTGCTAATAAATATAATAAATTACTTAAAAATATAAAAGGAATTTCATTACCTGTTATCAAATCTAATAGAAATCATATTTTTCATCTTTATTCAATAAAAATAGAGAAAGAATATAATTTAACTCGTGATGAATTATTTAAAAAATTATATGATAAAAATATTGGAACTAGTGTACAATATTACCCTCTGCATTTAATGTCTTATAATAAAAATAAATATAATAATTTAGATTTTCCAGTTGCAAATAAAATCAAGAATCAAATTTTGTGCTTACCTATATTTCCTACAATGACTCAAAAACAAATTCAATATGTTGCATCTAATTTAGTTAATTGATTTTACATTAACTAATTTTTTTATTTCATTTACTAATGTTTTTGATTCTGAATTTATACTGTAAGTTTTATTGATTGTTAATTTAATTTTATTTTCAATGATACTAGTTAGATATTTATTTATTTTTTTTGATGTATTTTTATTAATTATGCCTAGGTTTTTAGCTATTTTTCTTTTCTCCCATTCTTTTGCAGTTATTAATTGATGTTTATTTTGACAAATAATTGCAAATGGTATCTTCATTCTAGCAAATTCATAAGTTGTCAGTCCACTTGCACATAATCCAAATCTAGTTTCAGCAATATTTTCAAACATTTTTGAAGTTTGATTCATAATTGTAATTTCTTTTGGATATTTTTTTAACATTTTTTTAATTTGTTGAGTTCTTTTAGTACCTGGTCCTAATATTATTAATATTTTAATCTTTTTTTGTATTTTCTCCCAACATTCTAGAAATAATTCTATGATGTTATTTTCATCATATCCTCCAAATGTTATTAGTAGATCATATTTCTTTTTTTTCGTTTTTTGTACTTCAAATTGGTTATCTAATATTTGATATTTTGGACCTAACAAACATTTAGTTTTAGATTTATTGTAACTAATTTGATTATCATAACCTACAAATCCATTAATAACTAAATCTACTGGAAAATCTCTTTTTTTTAAATCTGCAATATAGACTGTTTTAACAATTCGACTTATTTCTTTTAATATCTTTTTATTAATTTTATATTTATCTATAATAACAATATCGATTGAATTATTTTTAACAATTTTAATTGTTTCTTTAATCTCTGCATTTAGTTTAATATTTTTTTTTAAATTAAAAATATTTCTAAAATTATTTTTAATCAATATTTTTTTAACTTGACCATAATCTTCAATTTCAAAAAATATTTTATTATTTGAAATTTTTTTAGCTAAATTAATACATCTATAGACATGACCAAACCCTAATTCCTTATTTGGAGCAACTCCACCTGATGTCCTAAAAAGGATATTGATTTTATTTAAAGACATTTCTTTCCATTCAATAAATTTATCTTATATCTTTCCATTCAATAAATTTATCTTTATCAATTGATTTTTTTGTAATTTTACCTACTACTGAATTCATAAATTTTGGTTCTATTCCTTTTGCAGGCCTTTTGATATTTATCATGTTTGATTTTATTTTCATATTTTTTGCTATTTTTATATTTGCAGTTATGCTTCTTCTTGCATGAATAATATTTTCAAATTCTGATGATTGACATTGTTTTTCTCCATTTCCTAAACTCTCTTCAACAATTCTTATTTTTTTTATCATATTTTTAAATTCTGTAGGATTTGCAGATAACATATGATCCGGACCGTTCATTCTTTTACTTATAGTGAAATGTTTTTCAATAATTTTTGCTCCAATAGATACCGCAATCAATGGTATCAACAAATCATTTCCATTATCTGAATAACCTATAGGTACATCAAAAGTATTTTTTAAAGTAAGAATCGCTCTCAAATTTGTATCCGAATATGGTGGAGGATATGCTGATACACTATGCAAAATTGAAATTTTATTATTTTTTTGTGATTTAATCACTTTTATTGCATCTTTAATTTCTTTAATTGTTCCCATTCCAGTAGAAATTATCATTGGTTTATTTTTTGAACTTGCATATTCTATCAATGGTATGTGTGTTAAATCCCCAGATGCAATTTTAAAAGCAGGAACTTTTAATTTATTTAAAACATCTACTGCATTTTCACTAAACGGTGTAGATAAAAAAATTATTTCATTTTCTTTTGCAACATCTGAAATTTCTCCAAACCCCTCTTCATCTATTTCTAATTTTTTAAATAATTTGTAATATTTTGATTTAACTGAAGTTAAATCTGATGCAGTAAAAGTTTGAAATTTTATTGCATCTGCACCACTCTCTGAAGCTTTTTTAATCATTTTTTTTGCAATTTTTATATTGCCATTATGGTTGATTCCTCCCTCTGCAATTATGAATGTAGGATTGTTTTCTCCAATTTTTTTATTCTTTATTTTAAAATTCATAATTATATCACGTTTGAAGTATTGATATAGATTAGTATTACTGAATGATTAAATAAAAATAACTTTATTATATTAAATTTTTTTATAAAAATAAATTATTAAATATTGAAATTTATAAATTATATTTTATTTTATGTATATTTTATGTATATTTTATTTTTACAATTAAGATATTTTTAGGCTTATTATTAGAAAAAAATAAACGTGTGACTTCTAAGTAATATTGTGGCTATTTCACTGAAAAAAGCAATTCAATCTGATTGGAATTTTATTTTGGAATTGAGAAATAGTGATTTTCAATATTTTTATGAACAAAATGAACCTATTTCAAGAGAAAATCATTACAAATACTTGGAAAATCATACTAGTAAATCTGATTTCTATCATTGGATTATTTTATCTGATGAGAAAAGTGTTGGTTATATACGAATTTTAAATCAGGATGTTGGAATAATGATTCAGAAGGAATATCAGAATAAAGGTTTTGCATCTATAGCATTAGAATTGTTAGAAAAAGAAGCTAAGAATTTGAGAATAAAAAAGCTGATTGCATTAATTCATCCTAAAAATATTGGTAGCGAGAAAATTTTTGAAAACAATGGTTATAATTTAAAATTGTTACAATTAGAAAAAGTTATTAAATGAAATTCTGTATTAAATAATAATTTTTTGTATTAAATAATAATTTTTTGTATTAAATAATAATTTTTTGTATTAAATAATAATTTTTTGTATTAAATAATAATTTTTTGTATTAAATAATAATTTTTTGTATTAAATAATAATTTTTTATGGTATTTTAATATTTAATATTTCTAATTTTTAAATTCTTATATTAACAAGTAGTTTATCTAAATTAGAATCATAAAATGAAAATTTGTAAACGATGTATTCAGCCTGATACTAGACCTGGAATTTTTTTTAATGATCATGGGATATGTGGTGCTTGTTTATGGGAAGAAGAGAAACTATCTATTGATTGGAAATTAAGAGAAGAAGAATTAAAAAAGAAAGTTGACTGGGCTAAAGGACACAACCAAATTTATGATTGTGTTATTGGAATTAGTGGAGGTAAAGACAGTACAAAACAAGCACTAACAGCTAAAGATAGATTTGGATTACGATGCTTGTTAGTAAATAGTGAACCTGAAAATATAACAGATCTAGGTAGAAAAAATATAGAAAATTTAAAAAATCTTGGATTTGATATAATTTCGATTAGACCAAACCCGTTAACTATGAAAAAATTAATTAAAAAAGATTTTTTTGAACACCTAAACCCTGCTAAAATCACTGAATTCTCTTTATGGGCATCCACATACATTATTGCAGAAAAATTTAATATTCCGTTAATTATACAAGGTGAAAATTCTGCACTAACATTGGGTGTTAGTTTAACAGGTCAAAGTGAAGATGATAATGCTTTGAATGTAGATATGCAAAATACTTTAAAATCTGGATGGCAAGAATATCTTAAAGATGATATAACCGAAAAAGATTTGTTTCTTTTTCATTATGATAAAAAAATATTAGAAAAAAAAGGTATACGTGCAATTTGGATACAATATTATCTAAAAGAGTGGTCACAATACGAAAATGCAGAATTTTCAAAAAAATATGGTTTCAAGTGGAGAGATGAGTATTTTGATCGTGATTCCATTGGAACTTATTGTCCTTATTTCCAATTAGATTCAGATCTCACTCAAGTAAATCAAATGCATAAATTTGTAAAATTTGGATTTGGACAATGCATGGATCATGTTTGTTATGATATAAGGGATGGACGAATGTCCCGAAAAGAAGGCATTGAATTAGTAAAAAAATTTGATGGTAAATGTGGTAAAAATTATATTCAAAAATTTATTGATTATATTCAAATTTCATCAAAAGAATATTGGGATGTTGTTAATAGTTTTAGAGGCGAAACATGGATTAAAAAAGAAAATGGAGAATGGCACAACAAGATTTGGGATTTATTGGATTCTGAATATAAAAATTTATGATTTATTCCTACTTTCGTAATAACAAATGTAGGATTGCCCCATAATTAATTCCATTTTTACTCTTTTTACATATTAATTCATTCTATCTTTGATGTATTTGATTGATTTCACTGGAGTTGGATCTGTTTTTAATAAAACAGCTTTGTAAATTGATACATAATCCAAAAAATAAATTAGATTAATAATTTTTGATATAATATTTCCTTCTACTGAAAATATTTCAAAATATTTTATATGATTTTCATCAAAATATTCTTTTATAATTTTATATCTTTCTTTTGTTTTTATATTATCATCTTGACCTTGTAAGAGAATGGGTTGAACATTGGATTGTTTTTCCCATGCAACAACTCCATTATGGCATGTTTCAATAATATCTTCTATCATTATGTGTAGTTTTGCATTTTCTTGTAATGAATTTTTAAATCTTATAGCTACTGTATTTAATCCCCATGGATAATAGATTAGTGGAATACCTGTAATCCATTTTGCTAAGTTTAATGCAGAATTATTGTTGGAAATATTGGATGATGAAATATTGTGACTTATTTCTTTCATTTTTTCAATTGATTCATTAACTTCTTCATTAGTAATTGGTAAAATTGAACTTAAAATTTTTAATATTGAATAGAAAAATTTTACAAACGATGTCCGTGGAGAATGAATTTTAGAAATTTTCCAAAATTCCATATGATTTTTCTTACAAAATTCTTCCATTTTTCCACCTGAAGAAATTGCAATTATTTTACATTCTTTTTTCTTTGCTACATTTAATATTGAAAGAGTTTCTTCAGTGTTTCCTGAAATACTTGTAGTTATTACTAATGATTTTGAATCTACAGTGTTTGGAAGTACATATCCTTTTACAATTGAAATATGGATTTTTGTTTTTGATAAAATACTTGCAAATGCATCCCCAATAGCTCCAGAACCACCCATTCCTGCAAATACTATGTGATTAATTCCATTAAAATTCACCATGTTTTGATCCGAATCAAATGCTTCTGATGCAATTTCAGGCCATTTTTCATATATTTGAAACATTTTTTCAGAGTCATATTTTTCTAATTTACTAATATCCACTAATTAGAGATAATAGTAAATACAATAAAATATCTATCTGATCTTAATCATATTTTTTTCAATTGTATTTCTACTTTATGAGTAAAATGGGTATTATTGTATATTTTAAGACTAATTTACAAAATATTATGTCATAATTTTTAACCTGACATTAAGATTTATTTTCATACATTACTTCACTAACTAATTTTGATATGTAGAGAGATTTAGATTCAATTTCTAACCATTTATCATAAATTTTATATTTTTTCTGTGAATCATATTTTTTAATATTTATTAAATCAGATACTTTGAATCTATACCTACAATAAAATATCTATCCAAGATTATGAGTTAAATTAAGTTTTATTTATTTAATATTTTTCAATTGATTTTTAAAAAGCTCATTTTTTAATTAATTATGGATAATATTTCAATTGACTCCTCGCTTAGAACTGTAGAGTGGAAAGATAATAAAGTTATAATGATTGAACAAACAAAATTACCAAATGAACTAATTTTTGTAGAATATGATGATTTTAATCAAGTTGCAAATGCCATCAAAACTTTGATAGTCAGAGGTGCTCCTGCAATTGGGGTTTCAGGTGCTTTTGGATTAGCATTGGCTACATTACAAAGCAAAGCAACCACAAAGGAACAATTACTCTCAGATTTAGAAGATGCAAGAAAAATTCTCTTTGCAACAAGACCTACTGCAATAAACTTGGGTTGGGGATTAGAAAAAATAATGAATGTGGCAAAGACTGGAGAAACAGTAGATCAAATTAGAGAACTAGTAATTTCTACTGCTAAAAAAATGGCAGATGAAGACATTGAGATTAACAAAGCTATGGGAAAAAATGGTGCACCTCTCTTTGATGATAATGACACAATAATGACTCATTGTAATGCAGGTGCACTTGCAACTGTTGCATATGGAACTGCATTAGGTGTAATTAGAACAACTAGGGAAAGTGGAAAAAATGTTAAAGTAATTGCTACTGAAACAAGACCAATTCAACAAGGATCGAGATTAACTGCGTTTGAATTAAAACATGATGGATTTGATGTTAGTTTAGTTCCTGATACTGCTGTGGGATATTCTATGGCAAATGGATTGGTAAACAAAGTTATAGTGGGTGCAGATAGAATCGTAAAAACTGGACATGTCTTTAATAAAATTGGAACCTATCAAGTAGCAACAATGGCAAAACAACATGGAATTCCATTTTATGTTGCAGCACCATTATCTACAATTGATTTGGAGACAAAAGCTGATGATGTTATTATTGAAATGAGAAAAGGAAGTGAAGTTACTGGAATTGGTGATAAAAAGACTGCACCTGATGATATTAACGTCATAAATCCCGCATTTGATATGACTCCACCTGAATTAATTACAGGAATTATTACTGAAAAAGGTGTGGCTACAGCTCCATACGAGGAATCCATTCAAAAATTATTCAAAGCTAATAATTAGAAAGTTTTTATTGTTTTTCAAACTGTCGTATAAAATATGAATACTGTTTCTACACAAGCAATTGAGGATTCACTTAAACAATGTATGGATCCTGAAGTTCCTTTGAATATTGTAGAAATGGGATTAATTTATGGAATTGATGTTAAAGAAAATAATGATGTTGATATTAAAATGACCATGACTACACAAGGATGCCCTTTACATGAGACTTTGGTTGCAGATGCAACAAGATTTGCTAAAAAAGTACCTGGAGTAAATAATGTTAATATTGAAATCGTATGGGAGCCTGCATGGTCAATGGATAAAATGACTGAAGAAGGAAAACTCAAAATTAAAGAAATGGGCGCTGCTGGATTGAATACTCCTGCACCAATTAATTATGAAACTGCATTACCTCAAGGTGTTGGAAAATTGGTACAACAAGAAGATGGTTCTATGGTGTTAGCTAATGAACATGATCAAGGATTTATGGTAAATCAAGCAATTGTTGACTTTTGGAAATCTTGTAATGGTCAACGTAAAGTTACA
>Ga0233434_1000540_pt1 | contig 41997 bp, 32 predicted proteins | sample SI_122_August201_4_FD_182738 | JGI IMG/M metagenome (GOLD analysis project Ga0233434, IMG submission 182738) | Seawater microbial communities from Saanich Inlet, British Columbia, Canada - SI_122_August2016_120_MG | ecosystem: Environmental > Aquatic > Marine > Inlet | place: Canada: British...
CATCACCACTAGTCATCGTTCATGGCAGTCATGTCATCCCACTGCAAATGGCTGTGCTTCGCTTTGACATTGGGACTCCTCCTCGCTTGCCGGCCCCTGACAAGGTTGGCTGATGAGGGTCCGATGCACACTCAGCCCCATGAGAATCGACGTGCAGCGATCTGGGCACAGGCCAAGCTCGATGGGGTCGATTTTCGTGCGACGGGCAATGAGCCGGGATGGACGCTGGAAATCACCGAGGGTCGTCAGATTCGCTTCATCCACGACTATGGCCAAAAAGAGACGCTGGCCCCGTGTCCTGGGCCCGCCAATGATCTCGAGGCACACCGCACCACGTACTCAACAACTTCAGGCGATCAATCGTTGATCGTCACGTTGACGGCAGGACCCTGTGCGGACACGATGGATGACCAAATCTATCCGAAGTATGTGCGCATTGACTGGGATGGGCGCACTTTTGCCGGCTGCGGTCGACCTTTGCACTGAGTCAGGACTCTGCGGCCATCCTCGGCGATCTATTCGACCGTCAGACGTGCATACCGCAGGAAGATGCCACCACCAGGGCGGCCAAAGGGCCCGTTGACAGCGAGTACGGCGATCACGTGTTCACGACCTGGTTCGGCCTGCTCTGCGAGGCAGACTCGTTGTGGATAGTTGAAACCCGACACACAACCACGACCTGTTTCGCCAAAGGCCATGTCACACTCTGAGTCGATCCATAACTCGCCGTAGTCGTCGACACAGGTTTCGAAAAAGACTGACCTTCCTGCGAGGAGTTCACCGTCGATGGTCTCCGGCAGTGTGACGGTCATTCGATACCAGCCGAAGCAGAATCCTGTTGATCGACCGAGTTGAATATCGTCTATGATATCCCAGTTGCTGTCGTCGTAGTCCGCCAGGCGGGCAGGTGTTTCTGCCAGTTCGTTGACCAGGCCGCCATTGGGCTCACCGGGCACGAGCCCATCGGCGTAACGCCATTCGGCATTCAGCAAATCTCTGTGATCGGCATTTTCCAGATCAATGATCCGTGGGCTCATCGGAATCTCTCTTTCGGATACTGGACACTCAGGAATCTGGTGAAATGAATGCCCTTGCCTGTGAATTTGCCAGTAGTGCATTTCTGAGTTCCGTCCTAGTGAATCACGAGCGCGCGGGAGTCCGGCCCAGGGAATGGCTGTGCCTCCCAGTTGACTTTCGTCTTTCCCTTCAATACCTATTGGGTAGCGCTCGGAGGCGCTGCCACGTCCGCGGGAAGGGCAAAGCCCACTTCGATTTTGCCGTTGCAGTCCTCACATTGACCTTCTTTCCAGCCTGACCAGCGGACACGGGCGTTGAACGAGAGAGGGTGTAGTATGTCCAGTAAGAAGCTGCCCGCCCGGGCGAGTCTTGAAAACCTGCGCAAGCAGGCCAAGGGTCTGCATAAGGCCTTTGCTGACGGTGATCATGAAGCCGTCACACGCATCCAGGAACATCTACCACGAGCTACCGTACTTTTCGATGACGCTCTACGCGCGATGGATCTGTCGTTGCAGGAAGCGCAGCATGTTCTGGCACGCGAATACGGTCTCAGCAGTTGGGATGGTCTGCGGGGCGCCGTCGAAACATCCGACTTCGATGAACTCTCGCGTCTGAATGACCGAGAGACGCAGACACTGCTGCGGCAGATCTCACAGAAGGATCTATCCCGTGCCATCGTCGGTGCCTCCGACGCTCTGCGTGGACGTTTCCTCACGAACATGTCACGTCGTGTGCGCAGTTTCATCATAGAGGAGTCGAAGACGCTGGCACGCGATCTGCCCGCTCACGAGCCGACTGTGTCGCGCCAGAGGATCCTGGAGTGGGCCGAAACGCTGCGAGACAATGGTCAGATCACTTGGCCGCCGGCGGCGGATGCTCTGCCCTTCGAGGGGGAAGTGGACCTGACACCGCCCGTTCAACATGATGATCCCGTGGGAGATATCTCCTTCGAAGAGCTCGAAGTGGAGGAGATCGCCGAGATCTATGCTGAGCTGACCGAAGTTGCCCGTCGCGATGGCATTCTCGCATTGGAGTCCTATATCCCGCGCGGTCGTCGAGTGAATGCACTCAGGGAGGGAATCCGTTTGGCCGTAGATGGGACCAACCCGGAGCTGATCGCTGACATCCTGCGGGTGCGCACCGAGACGATGGCGCGTAACCGGCGCGTGCGATTGGACATGGTGATCCAAGGCATCGCTTCTCTGCAGGCGGGGGACAATCCATGGATCATCTTCCACAAGATGCAGGTCCACTATCTCGATGCGGGCGTCGGTGAGACGCCGAATCGATCACGCGAGCAGATCACGGCTGATGAATTGCGTGACTGGATCGAGCGTGGCTGGCTGGCGGCGCGCGCACCGGGTGATCTGGCTGTCCTGTTTCTGCATCTGGGTTTTGCCGCACGCAATGGCGGTCTCGAGGCGCTGGCTTCGGCGGCTCAAGTCGTCGAGCTACCTCTGCTCAAGGCGGGACTGGAGCAAGTGATTGCTGCACGGGATCACGCCGAACTGCGCGCTGATCTCATGGCGCAGATGGAAGCTGAGATCTCGCGATTGGAACGGCACCACTTCGCCGCCAGCGCAGGCCTGCTTGCTGTTGTGGCAGGGGCGCATCCTGACGTGGTGACGAAGACCGTGACGGAGACGGCTACCAGCTGATTTCAATTGACATGGGCTCCCCGGTGAGGTATCTCAATCGGTAAGGCTCATCGGGGAGCCGCTTTGTCCGCGGGAAGGGTTGAACCCACTCGACTTTGGCGCTGTACCACGTCAGCGGTTGCACGGCAATCGCGAAGCGATGGACATAGGTATTTTGGCCATCGCTCAGACCCTTCTTCCTGCCTGCTACAGCGGACGTCAGGCACACCACGGATAAGGGTGAATTATGTCTGCTCCAGCTCTCACGCTGCCCGATCGGGCGAACGTCGAGTTTCTCAAGAAAGAAGCACGCGATCTGCACAGGGCCTTTCAGGCAGGTGCGGTGGATGCCATCGATCGTATTGTGACGTATTTGCCGCGTGCCAGCAGTTTGTCTCTTGAAGCGAGCGCCGATCAACTGACCGCCTTCGACCTGTCGCGGCAGGAGTCGCAGCATGCTTTGGCCTGTTCATACGGATGTAACAAGTGGGAGGAGTTGCTCGACACGGTGCGGGTCCAGGATCTGGACACGCTTGAGCACCTGAGCGATCGAAGTATCCAGATCGCCATGCGCGAAGTCGATCAGCTCGATCTGGTGCGAGTATTGCCAACCCTCTCAGAAAAATCAAAGGCTCGGTTCTACTGCAATATGTCTGAGCGGGTTCAGGATTTCATCAAGACGGAAGTGAGCTTGCTGGGTGAGGCGGACGAGGAAGAGGTGGCCCAGGCAACGGCGCGTGTCCGAGGGCAGCTCGTTGAGCTCGGGCGGCAGGGCTGGATGAAGTGGGAAGATCCTGGGGCTGATCGTTCCGGACCTGCCATCGTTGATCTGCTCGCGGAAGAGCGATTTGTGCACATGGGGAGACCCTTGCTGGAGGCCTCCGAATCGGAACTGGCGGAGACGCTTTATCATATCGCAGAGCAAGCACGAGTCGCCGGCATCCTGTCATTGCAGTCTTTGGTGGGTGGGGCACCCACATTATTGACTGAGGCGGTTCAGTACATCGTGGATGGCACCGAACCCGATCTGGTGCAGGATCTGGTTGAAACGCGAGGGGCGACGATTCTGCGTCATCGCACGGTGCGAGGACAGATGGCGATCGAGGGTTGGATGTCGATTCAGTCTCTCGACAATCCGGCGATCGTCCGCACCAAGCTGGAGACCTATTTTCGTGACACGCCTGGCAAGCTGATGGTATCTGAGGGGCGAGTTGTTCTCGATGATCTGCTGGCAAGATTGCGGGAGAGTCCATTGATGTCGATGAGCGACGAGGACTGGTCCGTGTTCTATGCGGATCTGGCCACGATTGCCCGGCGTGAAGGTATTGAGGCTCTCGAGCCTCTTCTTGAGTTGGTCGATGATGATGAGGTCTTGACCGCCGGCCTGAAGGCGACCATCACGGATCATCTGTCCGCGCCTCAGATCCTTGCGGTAATGAAGGACAGTGTCCAGGATGTGCGCGTACGTCTGAAACGACGCGAAGCGATGGTGATCGCCGGGTTGGCGGGTATTCAGATGGGGCACAAACCACAGGATCTGGTCGAAGCAGCGAGGAAAGCTGCGGTCGAAGCAGGTCAACGAGTATATGATGCGGGTTACCCGCATCCAGCCGCATAGGGAGATCAGATATGGCGGGTGACCTGGAAACAACAGCATTTGGCACATCAGATCTGCAGGTCACCCGTCTCTGTCAGGGGACGGCTTTTCGCACCATGGAGCGCGTCGAGACCAACACCCGAGCCGAAGCCGTTTTGCGCTACTGCCTCGATGTGGGGGTGCGCTTCTTCGATTCCGCCAATGCCTATGGCTGGGGAGGATCGGAGCGGCTTCTTGGCCAAGCCCTCGAAAAAGCACCGGACGATGTGGTTGTGTGTACGAAGGTGTCTCCCCGAGACGAAGACAACATAGAGGAGGTGATCCCTTTCACCGAGGCCCTGCTGCGCGAATCCGTTGACCGAAGTCGCCGGCGACTGCAACGTGATGTGATCGATTTGTATCTGCTGCATCAACCAGATGGCACGACGCCAGCCAACGCACTGTGTACCCGCATGCAAGGGTTGATCGATGCGGGTCTGATTCGCTACTGGGGTGTGTCCAACCATCCGCCGGATCTGGTCGAGGCGATCCTTGCCGCGGCGCAGGAAGAGGGCACGGATTCACCGGTTGGGGTGGAGGACTATTTCAATATTGGCGGAGCGGCATTGATGGAGGATGGAGGATCTCGCACTCGCTGGCTGCAACGACAGATGATCCCCATGCTGCAACGCCGCGGACTCGGCCTACTTGCATTCTCTCCCATGGATCGAGGTGACCTTGCACCGGAGAAGACACCAGATCCCGGGTCGTCATTGGCGAAGCTGTGTACTCAGATCGATGCCGTTGCGGCAGAGATGAATGTTGGACGCGCTGAAATCTGCGTCGCATGGATGGTGCATCAGGAAGGTGTAACAAGCGTCCTGGGTGGGGCAGAATCTGAAGAGCACGTGGACGAGATGGTGCGTGGTACCACGCTCAATGTGCCGCCAGATCTGTTGGCGCGGTTGATGCAGGCACGTGACACCTATGCAGATGCCATGGAAGCAGGTCAGTCCTGATGGAGTGACGCGGGCAGGCTCCGAAACGTATCTTTCCAAGCCTTAGAAAACTCCCACTTTCCATACAGGCTCCCCATGACTGTTCGCCGCGCGGCCGATGTGCCATTTGAGACCGTTCCAGGTGGCACAGATGCATCGCGCCAGATTCTGCTTGGCAGCGATGAGATGCCAAATTTCGCCATGCGGCGCTTTCGCATGGAGCCAGGGGGTGGCATGCCACTGCACACCAACACTGTAGAGCACGGTCAATACGTGCTTCGAGGTAGCGCTCGCGTGCGGATCGGCGACGAAATAGTGCAGGTGTCGGCGGGGGATTCCGTCTTCATCCCGGCAAATGTGCCACATTCGTACGAGGCCCAGGGAGACGAGGCTTTCGAGTTTCTCTGTGTCGTCCCGAATGGCCCGGACGAGATCCAGGTGGTCATAGACAGATGAAGTTGGTCTGTGCCAGCATTGGTCTGATTGATGATGACCCAACCACCGCCTACCCTATCGACCAAACTCAGGTCCTATATCGGCCAGATTTGCGTTCGGCCAACGAAGAAGGTGATAGATGACACAGGGAGCTCGTGATTTCGAGCGGGAGCGTGAGCTCCTCGAGGAGATCCGTCAGTTCGATACGCCCTCGGTGACGAATGTCGTCGCTACCTATCCGCAGCATCCACTTTGTCTGAGTCTGTACAATCCCTTGACAGAGAACTGGTATACGGACGACAGACTGCGCTGCTGGTATCCCGAGATAGGGGCGCTCGCCGGCTATGCGGTGACTGCAGTCTATGGTCCGAAGGATCCTGATTTTGGTCGTCTCAGTGGTATGGATGTCTTCGATGCCATCGACGCCTCGCCAAAACCCTCGATTTTCTGTTTTCAACAAAAGTTCCCACCAGAGTTGGCGGGAAAGATCGGTCTCTCGGGCGGCAATATGACGACGGCGATGAAAGCCCTTGGCTGCGTTGGTGCCGTGTCCAATGGTCCCTCCCGCGACATTGACGAGATCCGCCCCATGTCCTTCCAGTATCTGACCAGTGGTGTCGCCCCTGGACACGGTGGCCAGGAGGTATACGCAGTCAATGTACCCGTGCACGTTTCCGGGATGGACGTGGCCCCGGGTGAGATCGTTCACATGGATGAGAATGGTGCCTGCAAGTTTCCGGCGCAGCATCTGCAGCAAGTCGTGGACAATCTGCACAAGCTGCGTGAGGAAGAGGAGGATCGTATGGGTAAACTGAGCAAGGCGACGAACTCAGATGAGGTGCGAGCAATCTTCGAAGGCAAGCCCTACGGAGGCGTCGAGAAAAAATGATGTCCAGGTTGGAATGTTCGAGCCGACTGGTCTGTCTCTGTTTAGCTCTGGGTCTCGTCATGGGCCTCACTCCAGGTGATGTCGAGGCAGACGAACTCGATGCCTTGTTGGAAGTGGGCCTTGAGGACCTCATGCAGATCCAGGTTGTCACACCGGGCCGACAGAAGCAGAGCATCGCTCAGGCGCCGGCAAATATCACGGCGATCACGGCAGAGATGATCGAGCGCCGCGGCTATCGGACGCTTGAAGAAGTGCTCAAGGATGTACCTGGGTTCGAATTCACCACTTCGCAGCCCTCGGGTGAATATCCAACACATTTCATTTTTCGCGGGATCTCTGATCTTGGTCAGACGAAGACGCTCATCATGGTGGACGGCATCGTGCAGAACGATGTCTCCAATGGCTGGGCACGAGGCCTCGGATTCGACTTGATCCTCAGTGATGTGGCGATGATTGAGATCGTGAGTGGCCCCGGGTCTGCACTATATGGTGCAAATGCTTACGCCGGCCTGATCAATATCATCACGAAACCCCTCGTCGACGCGCCACGCGGATTGCAGGTCGAGGCACGTGCCGAGGTCGGCGAGAATGCGACGCTGGCACCCGAGTTCGTCGCCACGTACCGGCCGAAGGATGATCTGCGCCTGCGTCTTGCGGGTCGCTGGTATCGTACCGATGGTGATGGCGGTTTGGGGCGCCCTGATCCCGGCAGCTACTTCACCGGCAATTTCGAACCGGATACCGTGCTGACGACGGAGGTCGGCAATGTCGCGAACGAGCGTCTTGCCGTCGGAACTCGACCCATCGCCAATGGCTTTGCAACCGACATCGACGATGTCTATCTGCGCGGGCGAGCAGAGAAGGGCAACTTCATCCTCGATGCGACCTTTTACGACAAAGAAGAGGGACTCGGTAGCGAAGTTGTTGGCTATGAGTATTTCGCCAACACAAATGGCACGCCTTATCGCGTCCATCATCGCGGCTACAGCGTCGTCGCGGGATACACCTTCGATGTGACCGACAGTCTGTCATCGAGAACACGGTTTTATTTCCGCAGCAACCAGATTCTCCCCGAGACTGGTTTTGTCTATACCTACAAATACCAGAGCGTCGACAATGGCGTGGATGCTGCCGTCGACGACAAGGTGAAGGGGTATCATGGCGAAGGGTATGTCGCCGGTGTTGATCAGCAACTGAATTTGGTGGTTACTGACAATCAGGATCTGGTTGTCGGCTTCCAACTGGAACAAGAGGTGAAACAATACTTCGGAATCTCACTGGGGCCGCTGCAAGACTCAAAAAGCAATGTGATCGCTTCGGCATACACCAGCGAAGAGGCTGTCGTGCAGCCACTGTTTTTCTCAAAGAATGCTGCTGTGTATGTGCAGGATCAGGTGCGCCTGGATGAGAATCTGACCTTCACCGGCGGCGTGCGCTATGACGCGGACGACGAATACGGTCAGGTTCTGAATCCACGGGCCTCACTGGTCCGCTCTCCCGAACGTGGAATGGGTTTCAAGCTGCTGTATGGTCAGGCCTTCAAGTCTGCAACCGTTTTCGAGCAGTTCGACGAGTTTCGTGGCAATGTTCAGCTCGAACCTGAGAAGATTGTCACGGGTGAGTTGGAATTGAACTATCGGTTTACCTCCGCCATTGCTCGCGCAACTGTCTTCTACAGCAAACTCACGGATCTGATCGCCGTCGCGCCCAACCCGGACACGACGAAAGTTCCGATCGGGCCGAATAGTGAGTTCCTCGATTACTTTCAGAATGTTGGTTCTGCCAGCATCCGAGGTTTGACGGTGGGTGCCGACTTCCGCCTACGGGACCAGTGGCGTGGATTCGGCCACTACGTATTTACTGCGGGAGATGGGGGGGATCCATTGGACAATACAGCACGGCACAAGGTGACAGTCGGTGTCGACGCCATGTTCCTGCAGGACCGCCTCTCTTTGGATCTGCGTGCCAATTGGCGCGGGCAGATTCGCGCCCCTGAGTCCAATCTGTACTTCCAGCCAAAAACACCGCAGCGGGTCGAGCAAGTTGGCTATGACTATGTTACCGAAGCAAAGCCTGATGGCTACATGGACGGCGAGCTGTTGTTGAATCTGACGCTGACCGGATATCGGCTGCTGCCCGATCGACGACTTGTGCCGCAACTGACGATTCGCAATCTCTTCGACACAGCCTACTCGGGGATTGGTCGCCAGTCCGGTTCTGGCGTGCGCCCCGTCGATGGCCTGCAACCGAGTATTCAGAATCCTTCCGGGTTTATTCCGCCCTACCATCCGCAGCCTGGACGAGAATGGTTCTTCAGTGTCCGCTATATGCTGGGTGCATAGCGAGTGAAGCGTCTTTGGATTGGACTTGCCGTGTTATCGCTGGCGACGGCGACGTGGGCGCAGTCCGCCGAGACGGCTGAGCGTCTGGCCCGGTTCAAAGCGGTTTTCATTCTCAATTTCGCGGAGTATGTGACGTGGCCCGCCGGAGGCTCTGGTGATTTTGTCATCGGCGTTCTTGGGGAGTCACCGGTAACCACGTATCTGCTGCAAGCAGCCCAGAAGCGCACTGTCGGTGAGCGCACGGTACACGTGCGCTCTGTCACCAAAACATCAGACTCTCTGTCGACTGTCCACATTCTCGTCGTCGGAGACAAGCCAGGCGTGACAATTGACGAGTTGAGTGCGCGTCTGAAGAATCATGCCGTTCTGACGGTGAGCGACGAAGCCGGTTTCGCTCGCCGTGGCAGCTGCATCAACTTCATTCTTGTCGATGGACGCCTCAAGTTTGAGGTCAATCCCGAAACCGTACAAGCTTCGGGGTTGAAGATGAGTTCGCATCTTCTGCGCCTGGCGACACTGGTCGATTCATCGGTGGAGTAATGGCCAAGAGAATCTCGATCAAGCGCAAGCTCGTCACGATGCAGTTCCTGACAGCGGGGACTGTCCTTGTTCTGGCCTGCGCCATCTTCCTGTTGAAGGAATATCGCGAGACACGCGCCTCGACGGTTCGGCAGTTGACGTCGGCAGCGCAACTGGTCGGACAGAATGCCGATGCAGCGCTGAGATTTCTTGACGCTGAAGCGGCCGAACAGGTTCTGGGCACCCTGCAATCAGAGACATCGATTCTGCAGGCCTGTATCTACGATGCGGGGGGCAATGTATTTGCCACCTACCAACGTGACGGCCAGGGCTTTGTCTTTCCGCCTGCACGAGTCGATGCCCATCGTTTCGAAGACGATTTCCTGCATCTGTACCACGGGATAAGGAGACAGGATGAGCTGCGTGGCACGGTTTATCTGCGTGCTGACATGGGTGTCCTCGATGATCGTCTGGTGGAGATGGTGCTGTACGCGTTGCTCGTGCTTGGTTTCGGAGGTGTGCTGTCTGTGGTGCTCTCCGTCTACCTGCAGCGGATGATCTCTGACCCGGTGATCAATCTCACGGCGACGGCGACGAATGTGACCCAGACGGGCCACTACGCGCAGCGGGTACCGCGAGAGTCTGATGATGAGATCGGTGACCTGTGTGACGGCTTCAATGACATGCTTGATCAGATTCAGCGGCGTGATGCTGAACTGCGTCAGGCCCAGGAAGTACTTGAGGGCCGTGTTGGCGAGCGTACAACCGAGTTGTCAAAGGCGAATGCAGCACTGCAGGCTGAGATTCTTGATCACGAGCGCGCCCAGGAATTGATTGAGAACATCAACGAGCAGCTCGTCGAGGCGCGCGACGAGGCGCTGGGGGCGAGCCGGGCAAAGAGTACTTTTCTGGCGAACATGAGCCACGAGATCCGCACACCGATGAATGCGATCCTTGGCTACGCACAGATTCTTCGGGACGCTGTGCAACTCGATGAACGCCAACGCCATGCGGTGAGCACGATTGAACGTTCCGGTGATCATCTGCTGGCCCTGATCAACGATATTCTCGACATCTCGAAGATCGAGGCGGGGCGTCTCGCTCTGATACCGCAGGATTTCGACATCACGGGTCTGATGGAAACCTTGTCCACGATGTTCGAACTGCGTTGTCGCGACAAGGGACTTACGTGGTCGACGGAAATCACCGTCGACCGCAAGCTGGTTCACGGTGACGCCAATAAGTTACGCCAGGTGCTGATCAATCTGCTTGGCAATGCGGTGAAATTCACCGAGGCGGGCAGTGTCATCCTGCGCCTGCAGCAAGTCTCCGGGCAACGATATCACATCGCGGTGACGGATACGGGCCCGGGCATCGATACGGATCGGCAGGAAGCGATCTTCGAACCCTTCGATCAGGGCGCTCTCGGACATTTCGCCGGCGGTACAGGCCTCGGGTTGACGATCGCTCGCCAGCACGTGGAACTGATGGGAGCAGAGTTGCAGTTGGACTCGACCCCTGGTGAAGGCACGTGTTTCTACTTCGAGGTGGATCTCACGCTACCAACGGGGCGGGACGTGCCAACGACGGATGAACAATGGATACGCGTTGTGCGTCTGGCTTCGGATTGTGAAGTGCGGGCCCTCGTCGTCGATGACATCACCGAGAATCGTGAAGTCCTGGCGTCCATGGTTGAGAACATTGGGGTGACGACGGTGCTCGCCGACGGTGGTGAGCAAGCGTTGGCTGCGATCGAGTCGGACACCTTCGACATCGTCTTTCTTGATATCCGCATGCCCGGCATGGACGGTAGTCAGGTTCGCAAGGCCATCATGGAGCGACTTGGCAATGAGGCACCAAAGATCGTAGCCGTCACGGCGTCGGCTCTTGCCCATCAGCGGGATCGATTCCTCGAGGAGGGGTTTGACAGCTTTATCGACAAACCCTTCCGTCGCGAGCGGATCTACGGCTGCCTGCATGAAATGCTCGGCGCCACCTTCGAGTTTGTTGCTGGCGAGGCAGAGCCCGTACTGACGGAGGAAGTCTCCCTTGATTCGCTGGTCGCTGTCGCGTCCTTCCTGCCTGACCCACTATTCGAAGGATTGGTACAGGCAACGCAAGTGGGGGATATCAACGCCACACGGGAACACCTTGATCAGGTCCATGCCATGGGGGGTGACGGCGTGACTCTTGCAAGGCAATTGCGCACGATGGCCCAGGCCTACGACATGCGTGGTATTTCAGACTGGCTTGAGAGCATCGACCGTTGAAAGGAATGATGTGAGCGATCAACCCAACATTCTCTTCATCATGGCCGACGATCATGCGTCGCATGCCATGAGTTGTTATGGCAGTCGCATTAATCGTACTCCCAATCTGGATCGCATCGCTGACGAAGGGATGCGTTTTGACAATTGCTTCTGCACGAATGGCATCTGCACACCGTCACGAGCGGCAATTCTTACGGGAACCTACAACCACATCAATCAGGTGACGACGCTGGCGACGCACATGGACAATCGCCTGCTGACGTATCCCAAATTGCTGCAGGAAGCCGGTTACCAGACGGCTCTGTTTGGCAAATGGCACCTCGGCCAGGGACCCGAGCACGAGCCGACGGGCTTTGACGATTGGCGCGTCTTGCCAGGACAGGGACTCTATCACAGCCCGGTGATGATCGATTCCGCCGGTCAGCGCGTGCACGTGGGCTATGTAACCGATCTGATTACGGATATGTCGCTGCAGTGGTTGAAGGAGAGAGATACGTCACGCCCGTTCTGCATGATGGTTCATCACAAGGCGCCACATCGTGAATGGCAACCCGACGCCAAACATGCCACGATGTATGAGGGTGAGGAAATCCTCGAACCGGAAACCTTCAATGACACGTACGAGAATCGTTCTGCTGCGGCTGGTGCGGCACGGATGCGCATGGAAGACCTGCAGTGGAAAGATCTCAAGGCGGATGTGCCCAGCGGACTGTCACCAGCGGAAGAGAAGAGCTGGAGATATCAGCGGTATATCAAAGACTATCTGCGCGTGATCGCTTCGGTAGATGATGGTGTGGGCAGATTGCTCAACCATTTGGAAGAGGAAGGGATCGTCGACAACACGCTCGTCATCTACACTTCCGATCAGGGATTCTTCCTGGGTGATCACGGCTGGTTCGACAAGCGCTTCATGTATGAAGAGTCGCTGCGCATGCCTTTCGTGCTGCGCTTCCCACGTGAAGTAAAGGCGGGGTCGACGTGTGACGACATGATTCTGAATGTCGACTTTGCGTCGCTTTTTCTCGATCTGGCGGGTGTCACGATTCCCGACGAGTTCCAGGGCAGATCCTTTCGCCCGCTTCTGCACGGCGAGCGACCTGAGGATTGGCGCACGTCCATGTACTATCGCTACTGGATGCACGGCGATGGCGCTCACAATGTCTACGCCCACTATGGGCTGCGAACCCACGATCACAAGTTGATCTATTTCTACAACGATGGCTGTGGACAGAAGGGTTCAGGCGACGAGACGCATCCCCCCGAATGGGAACTCTTTGATCTGCAGGCTGATCCATATGAGATGTGTAGTATCCACGGAAACGCTGATGTCGCCGGGGTGCAGTCATCGCTGACCGATGAACTGCATGACTTGCAGGCGCAACTGCAGGACGACAGATACCATCTCGACACGTGAGCTGAGAGGAAGTCCACCATGCGTCATCGTAGACTTGGTCGTACAGAGCTGCAGGTTTCAGAACTCGGATTCGGTGCCTGGGAAATCGGTTGGACCCCGGTAGATGAGGGCGACGAAGTTGGGCGCCTGCTCAATCACGCCCTTGATCAGGGAATCAACTTCGTTGACTCATCAGCAGCCTATCGCTGGAGCGAAGAACTGATCGCCAAGTATATCGGGCATCGACGTCAAGAGTTCGTCTTCGCCACCAAGTGTGGGTCTGGGCGGGTGCAGCAGCCGGACGGTGAGTGGGTGCAGACACTCGACTACTCCGCGGCCGCGATCGCGCCACAGATCGACCGTTCCCTGCAGCGCATGAAGACCGACTATATCGACATTATGCAATTGCACTCGCCGACCTACGACGATCTGGTCCATGGCGACGGGATCGAGGAGCTAAAGCGGGCACAGGAACAGGGAAAGATTCGCTTCGTCAGCCTCTCTGCCGATGATGATGCTGCGGTACGTGCCGTCGAGATGGGTGAATTCGATACACTGCAGATCAGCTACAATGTCCTGCAGCAGGAACCGACACAAATCATCGCTGCGGCGCGGGCGATCGATATGGGCATCATCATCAAGGAACCTCTCGCTCAGGTTGCCTTCGAGAAACCACGACCAGAGGGCGAGGCACAGCGATGGGAACTGGCGCAGAAGAGACTGGCCCCAGGTGTGATTGGTGATCTAACAAGGGTGGAGGCAAGTCTGCGATGGCTGCTCGGCGACACCGACGTGCACACGGCGATCGTCGGGACGACCAACATCCAGCATCTGCAGGACAACATCGACAGCGTTGGCCGCGGCCCACTGCCCAACGATACGACTCAGGCCATCGCCGCTGCCAGTTGATGATCAGTGATACTACTGGGTGATCTCCAGCATCACCGTGTCCGTAACGGCTGAGCCGAAGTAGCCGATGCCGTCACCCTCAAGTCGGAACTCCGGTGCGTGGAAGTTCCCATCGTCTTCCTGAACATCATCGAAGGTCTGAATGAAGCTGGCGTAGTTCTCGTCGGCGGCGAAGATGATGATTTCGTAGCGACTGTAAAACCAGACATCCCACCAGAAGACATTCATCATCGAACGCCCCGCCTCGGCGGGTGTGTTCTGCAGCCATTCCCACTCGTAGTCGAAGTCATCCAGATCGACGCCCCCGCGAGACTCGTCGACGAAGGGATTGTCGTAGATAAAATTCAGCTGTGAAGCCAACAATGGACGGATCGTGAGCAGGTAGAAGCGCGTACCCGGCGACCGTTCAATGTCGATGGTGATATTCTCGATCTCTCCATCGGACCCTGTGGGCCGATAAGTCGTAGATGGATGTGAGAGTTCGACGACCTCGAAGCCACGTGCAGGGATGGTGGTCGTGGCTCGCGTTGAAAGGGATCGACTCTCGATCTCGGCATCGACTTCGAGTGTGTAGGTGCCACCATACTCGATCTGCAGATCTTTGCCGGTATACTCGAAATACTGATCTGTGAAAAGCGATCCTTCGTGGTAACGCAGGACATAGCGCTTGCCACTTCCCTCATCAATCACAGATACCTGCGCGTCACGCAGCGTCAGTGGCGTGCGTGTAAGATTCTGTTCGAGGCGAACATTGCGAGTGATGCGAATGTTGTCGACCGCTTGTCCGGGGACCAAAACGCCTTCCACGACGATGCGTGATTCGTACGCATCATTGCTTATGAGCAGCTCTGGTTCGCCACAGGCAGCAAGCAAGACAGCGACGACACCGAGGGCGCTTCTGAATGCAGTGCGTGAATAGGTCATCATATCAGAACGTGAAGTTGACGCCGATTGTCGGCAGCATAGGGAACATGGACACTGCATCGACATCAGGCAGACCATTGCGGAAGTCGTAGTCGACGAACCAGACATTGCTGCGATTTCCGGCGTTGAACAGTTGCACATAGGGTGCGGCAGTCCAACTACCGAAATCACCCTTCCAGGTGAGACTCACGTCGAGACGCACGTAGGCCGGTAGGCGCACATTGTTGATCAGAGTTGGTACATAGCGAAGCATCGTACCAGGTTGCGCCGGGCTGGTGCGAACGAAATAGGCTGATCCGGGTTCAGTAATCGGCTGACCTGAGCCATAGACAAAGCTGCTACTCAGACGCCACGGGCCACGCACGCCAAGCTTCGGCTGACCGTGCAGTTTTCGCCAGGCATTGGCCATATCGACATTGGCGACCAGGTTGACGACGTGCGTGCGATCGTGACGCGGTGTGAAGTCGCGATTGCCATTGATGCCATCGAAGCCATACTCAGTGCGCGCAATACTGTAGGCGGCCCAACCGGTCAGCGCGCCGGAATCTTTGCGCAACATCATCTCCAGACCGATTGACTGTCCGTCGCCATTGTTGAAGATACCCTTGGCATTGGTGAAGACGGGATTGCCCTCTTCATCGTGCGACGTCTCTTGCAGCTTGGTGAGGAAGGTTTGATTGAATTCGTAGATCTCCTCGTAGCCCTTCCAATACGCCTCCACTTCCAGCTGGAAATTGTTCCTGAGCTCCTGCTGATAGCCGACAATGGCATGAATCGCACGGGATGGATCGAGATCTTTGTTGGACGCAATCCAGATGTCAGTGGCAATAAATCTGGGAATACGGTGCAGATACTGGTAATAGACACCTGTCGAGGCGCGCAGGTTAATCGTGTCAGTCAACCGATGTTTCAGCGCCAGTCGCGGGGCGATGTCGTGGAAGGTCTCGTCCGAGTCGAAGCGATTGAAACGCAGGCCGCCTTCCAGTTCCCATCGCGCGCCGGGTCGCCAGGCCAACTGCGAGTAGAAGACATAGTGTTCGGGTCTGTGGTTGACCTCGATCAAGCCCTCCGGAAAGTCCTGACGGAAGAGGACATTGAGATCCTTGCGTTCGAAGCCGAATCGCGTCACAAAGGACTGACTCCGATGTGACTCGAATTCGCCTTTGACGGTGATATCCGAGACGAAATTGCGCTCGACGACATCGGCGATTTCCAACATGAAGTCAGAGGAGAATCGCGAGCCCGTCACCCACAGGTGACCGAAGGTCTTGGGCGTGATGACGCGCGTCCAGCGCGCCGATCCTGTCTTGTTACCCCAATCCACGGAGAAGCCCGTTTGATCGGTGGCGTCCGCGTTGAAGACGACATCCAGGAAGTCGCGACCACCGTAGGTCGACAGGGTCAGCTGATCACGATCCGATAGCTCGAGGAATGCCTTCAGATTGCCATCGTAGAAATAGTAGTCGGGCACATCATCGATGGTCTTGGCGATCGTCTGATCGAAATACGTGCGGCGCAGCGAACCGGAAAGCGAACCGCGATCTCCCAGTGGCATCTGTAGCGTCGACTTTGCCGACAGCAGACTGACGGATGCGGTGCCCTCAAATTCCTCGCGGTTGCCTTCGAGGTTCGTTACGGAAAGGACCGATGAAAGGCGGCCACCGTATTGGGCGCCGAATCCCCCTTTGGACAGCTCGACTTGCTTGATCGCGTCTGTGTTGAAGGTGGAGAAGATGCCGAAGGTGTGTTCGGGATTATACACGTCGGTGCCATCGATCATGTACAAATTCTGATCGGGTGTGCCACCGCGCACATAGAGGGCCGAAGAGAAATCCGACAGCGGCAATACCCCGGGGAGCGTCTGCAGAGCACGCATCAGGTCCGCTTCTGCTACCTGCGGCATGGCGTTGATCTGCCGCGCCTGCAGTCGCACCTGCGATATCGGCTTCTGATAGAGTGTCTCGACTGTGCGCATGGAATCGGCGCGGATGACAATCTCTTCCGCTTCCACCGCGTGTGGTTGCAGGCGTACATCCGTGCGAACATTCGTGTCAGTGGTGATCGTCATCGATCGCAATAGCTGAGCGAAACCGATGTACGTGAAGGCCAGAGTGATCTCACCTGTCGGCACACGTGGCAGCACGTAGTAGCCGCTCTCATTCGTAATTGTTCCCAGGGGCTGGTCGACGACGATGACCGTCGCCGCAATCAGTGGCTCCCCCGTGCTCGAATCGCGAACGAAACCACTGACCGTACCAGCCGAATCTTGAGCCAGACTCGCCCCTGGCGTCAGGACAGGGGCAATGATAGACAGGGATATGCAAGCGGCCAGAGACCGCAGTGCCCGACCCGTCAGGGTGCGGTTGAACAAAGGGTTGTTCCTTGCTCGATCGAGGGGGTGAGTTGATACTTAGCGACGCCAATACTAGACGCCATATGCAACGCGACGTTCCGGGCAATATGCTGATTGTCACGGATAGCGACAACACTGCACGCTAGACGACGGAGTACCAGGTCCCGATGACCTCCCAGACGTTTGTTGATGGTCGAGATGTTGAAACACAGGAGTGGCTCGACTCGCTCGAATATGTCCTGGGCCAGTCCGGTCCTGAAAGAGTCATTGAGCTGTTGGACCAGTTGCAGAATCACGCTCGACGGCAAAGCGTTGGGATCCCCTTCGCTTCAAACACGCCCTACATCAACACGATTCCCGCTGATCGTCAACCACCGTATCCGGGCAGCCACGATCTGGAGCAGAGGATCCGCAACATCATCCGCTGGAATGCGATGATGATGGTCGTGCGTGCCAATCACGAGGATCCGACGATGGGTGGGCACATCTCCACCTATGCGTCCGCTTCGACACTCTACGAGGTGGCCCTCAACCACTTCATCCGTGGTCGCACGGAGCACTTTGAGGGAGATCAGGTTTTCTTCCAGGCGCACACCTCTCCAGGTATCTATGCCAGAGCTTTTCTAGAAGGCCGATTGTCGGAGGATATGCTGCGGAACTTCCGGCACGAACTGCGCCCCGGTGGCGGCTTGCCGTCCTATCCTCATCCTCGATTGATGCCCGATTTCTGGCAATTTCCTTCAGCTTCGATGGGACTGGCACCGATTCAGGCGATCTATCAGGCGCGCTACAATCGCTATTTGCAGGACCGCGGATTGAAAAGTGCCTCCGATGCGAAAGTGTGGGCCTTTATCGGCGATGGTGAGACGGACGAACCCGAATCCCTTGGTGCCATCTCCCTGGCTGCGCGTGAGCGACTCGACAATCTCATGTTTGTCATCAACTGCAATCTGCAACGTCTCGATGGCCCGGTTCGCGGCAACGGCAAGATCATCCAGGAATTGGAAACCGTCTTTCGCGGCGCCGGCTGGAATGTGATCAAGGTGATTTGGGGCTCTGACTGGGATCCCCTCCTGGCACGGGATCCACAGGGACTGTTGGCGCGACGGATGGGGGAGATCGTCGATGGTCAATATCAGAAATATTCCGTCTCGAGTGGTGACTATCAACGCAAACACTTCTTCGGTGTCGATGAGCGCCTGCAAGCGATGTCAACGAGTCTGACAGACGAGCAGATCCGCACAATCCGACGTGGTGGCCATGATCCCGACAAGGTGCATGCAGCCTTCCAGGCAGCGACAGAATTCCGCGGTGCGCCCTCTGTTGTACTCGCCAAAACGATCAAGGGCTACGGGATGGGGCGGGTTGGCGAGGGGACGATGACAACGCATCAGGTGAAGAAGCTTGACCTCGATGTGCTGCGCGAGATCCGCACCCGTTTTGGTATCCCCCTATCGGATGCTGAAGTCGAACAGCTGCCATACTATCGGCCACCTGAGGATAGTTCGGAGATCCGTTATCTGCTTGAGCGTCGGGAGGCGCTGGGAGGATTCGTGCCGCGCCGGCTCGTCAATGGGATCACTTTTGATGCCCCTGACACCACCTTGTTCGACGAATTCACCCAGAGTTCCGGCGAGCGGGAGGTGTCGACGACGATGGTCTTTGTGCGCATCCTGGCAAAACTTCTACGTGACGAGAAGGTCGGTCGCTATATCGTGCCGATCGTGCCTGATGAAGCGCGCACCTTCGGTATGGAGGCGCTCTTCCGCCAATACGGGATCTATTCCCACATCGGTCAGCTATATGACCCCGTCGACTCCGAATCGTTGACGTACTATCGCGAGGCACGGGATGGCCAGTTGATCGAAGAGGGCATCTGCGAGGCTGGCGCTCTGTCGTCTTTTATCGCCGCCGGTAGTGCTTACGCGACGCACGGCGTGCCAACGCTGCCCTTCTTCATCTTCTATTCGATTTTCGGCTTTCAGCGCGTGGGAGATCTCATCTACGCCGCCGGTGATCAGCGAGCTCGCGGGTTTCTCATTGGTGCTACGTCCGGACGCACGACGCTCAATGGCGAAGGGCTGCAGCATCAGGATGGCCACTCGCATGTTTCAGCGCTGACGTGCCCACACATTGTCGCCTACGATTGTGCTTACGGCTACGAACTGGCGGTGACCATCAAGGAGGGGATTCGGCGCATGTATGTGGAAGAGGAGGACGTGATCTTCTACTTGACGGTGCAGAACGAAAACTATCCCATGCCGCAGATGCCCGAGAATGCGGAAGAGGGCATCCTCAAGGGATTGTATCGTGTTCAGACCTCCGCCAAGCGCACAAAAACGAAACGCGCGCACCTGTTTGGTAGCGCGTCGATCCTCACCGAGGCGATGGCGGCGGCACAGATTCTGGAGACGGATTACGGCGTCGCGGCGGACGTGTGGAGTATCACCAGCTACAAGCAGTTGCACGAAGAGGGTGCTGAGGTTGAACGCTGGAACTTGCTGCATCCGGGCGAAGCCCCCAGGGAAACCTATCTGAGTCAGTGTCTCGCAGCGGCACAGGGAGCTTTCGTCGTCGCTTCCGACTACGTGAAGGTCTTACCCGACATGGTGGCGCGCTGGTTCCCGCGGTCACCGGTGACACTGGGCACGGATGGCTTCGGGCGCAGCGAATCTCGCGATGCTTTGCGTCACTTTTTCGAAGTCGATGCGCAGACCATCGCCTACGCAGCGCTCGTGGATCTATGCAGGCAGGGCCATCTCGATGCAAAGATCGTTACACAGGCCCAGAGTGACCTGCAGATTGACGTGAACAAGCCGAATCCCGTGCGAAGCTAGCCCCTTTGTTCCAGGCCCTCAGCAGTCTTCTGCGCCACTTGCGTCGATGGTCGGCACCAGATCAGGTAGATACCCGAGACGTTGAGGATCTACTGGGATATCTGTGCGAACAGATTTCTCCCAGTGACCGCGGCCGCGGTGTGCTCGCAGATGTGCGCCAATTCGAAGCCCTGCCACCCGCAGAGCGTCGGCGGACCTTTCCCGCCATGTATCTGCTGCTGGAGAAATACCTCGTGGAGGTTCAGGGCGGCTACAAACGGGACCACTTGCGACGCACGGCACAAAGCAAGTTTCCAGGTCTTGCAGCGGACGACCGCCTCGGGCTTGTGTTTACTCCTGAAGTAGAGCAGGAGATGTGGCTCGGCCGTCTTCTCCTGATTGAGATTCTTGAACACTCGATCCACCTCTACGGATCAGTGGGCACACGTGTGCTGCCCTATATGATGGACTGGGCCGTCGCCATACCGACGAGTGCGCCCATGCCGCCGCCACTGGAAGTGGAGGGAGACTACCCGACGGATGAGCGCCAGTGGTTTGGCTATCTGGTCAAGGTGACGCAGGAACTCTACAAATGGCTCGCCACGACACTTGGGCCGCGGACAGCAGCTAATCTCTTCGACCACGGATATCAGCAGGTGCGCCATGTATTCTCCGGTCTGGAGTGCTTTCCGGCGATCGTTCGTTGTCTGCCGGATCGTTTGCTCGACGAGGAAAAAATCGTGCTGCTGAGTCGTAGCCAGATTCAACAGGTCTTATTGCAGAAAGCTGAAGAGCTGCAGCGAATGAATGATCAGCTCGTCACCCAGAATGAGGACCTCGAGACGGCCAGGGGGGAGTTGCAGCTGGCCAAGAGTCAGCTCGAGTCGCGTGTTGAGGCGCGAACGCGTCAGCTGACGCAGGCTCTGGCGCAGAAGGATATTCTGCTCAAGGAGGTTCATCACCGGGTCAAGAACAACATGCAGGTCGTGTGTTCACTGTTGAATCTCCAGGCGCAGGGAGCACAGACGGATGAAACGGAATCCGCCTTGCGACAGAGTCACGACCGTGTGCGTCCCATGTCATTGATTCATGAGCAACTCTACAATGCACCTGACCTGGCATTCATCGACCTGGCCACGTACGTCGACAGCCTGCTGATGCAGATTCGCAGCTCCAACGATCGAGATGGATCCATTCGCGTCATTGCCCATGTCGATCACCCTGGCGTCGATGTAGAGACGGGCGTGCCGTGTGGGCTGATCATCACAGAGCTTGTGACGAATGCACTCAAGCATGCTTTCCCGCAGCGCCCAGGTACTATCACGGTGACGCTCAATCAACTCGAGGATGGCAGATCTCAACTGATCGTAGAAGACGATGGAATCGGGCTGCCCGCCGACTTCGATCCGAGGGCAACCGACAGTCTGGGACTCAGTCTGGTTGAGATCCTCGCCGGTCAATTGTCGGGCGGGGCAGAATTCAGCAGCGATAAGGGCACGCGCATGGAGATCGTCTTCGGTCATCCGAGTGCCGGCCACTCACAGCTTCACAACTGATCGGATAGATACCGTATGAACCGCGTCGCTCGCCTTGTGTCTCTCGTTGTTCTGATGTTTGCCTCTGTGGCGACGGCCATGAGCGATGTCGCCCCTGGTGAGCCTGTGATGTCGACGGCGAGCAGACTGTTTGCGTTGCTGGAGATTCCCTTCCTCGTTTTCTGCGTCGTCTTTGCATTCCTTTCTGCAAGACAACTAAGGGGTGGAGTCTTTGGCACAGGCATGACTCTGATGGCTTGGGGGTTTCTGGTTATGGGCGTCGGTCACCTGCATATGCAGATGGAGACCCACATGGGATTCAACCTCTTCCAGACACTCTTCGGTCCACATGGCGGTCAGTATGCCTGGTTCGTGGCGCTCTTCGCTACATGGACGCTGTCGGGTATGGGATTCATGCGCATCTACAAGGCCAGCCGCGGTGTGTGAACCCGCCCCAACCGGATGGTGACACGCTCCTGCGCCGACTACTCGCTGATTTCGTCCAGTCGTCGCTCGCCTTCGGGTGTGGCGGCGTAACGCCGAGTCATGCCCTCCTTGAGCCAACGCGAATAACCCAGTTCGGCGAGGCGCCGCAAGTCGTTCTGCAATGTTCGTCGTGATCTACCGCCACTACCTGAACCACTCTGAATTCGTGGCAGTAGATCGTCAATCGTCGAACCTTCCGACTCTGAAAGCAGACTCAGTAGCAATTGCTGACGTGCATTCAGATCGACGGCGACTGCGTGCGAGGCCTGCAGGCCCAGGGCACGGATGACGTCGGTCTCGCGCAGAATCGGTTCCTGTGCGTATACGACCGCGGCACGTTCAACGACATTGCGCAACTCACGGATATTCCCCGGCCACGAATAGCTCAGAAGGCGATCCACGGCGCCCCGTGACAGTCCCCGTTGTTCGCCGCCAGATCGATCTGCCAGTTGCTGCAGAAATGCGTGCGCCAATTGCGGAATGTCCTCGGCATGCTCACGCAAAGCCGGTAGTCGGATAGGAACGACATTGAGTCGGAAATAGAGGTCCTCGCGAAAATGTCCCTGCGCGATGAGCTCCTCCAGATCCCGATTCGTCGCCGCCACGATCCGCACATCCACCTCCAGTGTCCTGGTGCCGCCGACGCGTTCGAATGCACGACTCTCAAGGGCGCGTAGGATCTTCACCTGCGTCGTGAGAGGAATGTCGCCGACCTCGTCGAGGAAGAGCGTGCCACCATCAGCCATTTCAAAACGCCCGGGTTTCGTCTCGTCAGCTCCAGTAAAGGAGCCCTTCTCGTGACCGAATAGTTCGCTCTCCAGCAGTGTTTCGCTGAAGGCAGCGCAGTTGACGGGCACGAATGGGCGCTCGCGGCGCGGACTACTCTGATGGATCGCGCGGGCGACGAGTTCCTTGCCGGTTCCAGAGTCACCGCGCACCAGAACCGTAAGATCCGATCCGGCTACCTGTTCGATCAGTTGATAGAGTTGATGCATGCGGGAGGAACGTCCAATCAAGTCGTGAAAACGTCCGCCTTCCTCCATTTGCTGCAGGCGAACCTCCAAGGACTGGATTCGTCTCAAGTAGGTCGCCAGATCGCGGCTGTGCAGAGCCTCGTAGATCGCCTGAAAGCGGGTGCGGATCGCTGCTGGATTTCGCAGCCGCCGTAATTGGATGTCATCAGGCCATGTTGCTTCCCACGTGCACTGGAATTGCTCACGCACCTGCTGTCTTTCGGGACGGGACAATTCAAAGAGTGGCTTCCCCATGTCCACGTGACGCAGCTCCTCCCGGGCAAAGGTGAACCATCCAAGTCGTGCAACACCCTGAACATGCAGTGCTGTGTTGTAGAAGAAGGAACCGATGTCGTCGGCCAGATCGTAGGGCCGCAAGGAGTTTCGCAGGGCGTCGACATCCGTGTAATGGAGGGTAAATCTGACAGCGCGTTCGCCAGAGCGCTCGACCCGCATGGTCATCAGATCCGCTGAGAACACCTTGCCGAGAATCAGTGGGCCCATGAGGCAGATGATCTCGCCTAACTCGTGGGCATCATTTCCTGTGGGCAGCGCCGTGAGCATGATCTGCAACAGGCTCACGACATGTATGTCGGGCTGAACCTCGACACCCCCACCTCCTGATCCCATCCCATAGCAGAGCTGATCACGATTCTCTCGCGTCGAGTAGTGCTTCGCCCACTCATACAGGAACTGCACGACATGGTAGTAGCTGAAGCCGATCTCGTGCAGCAGCAGGTCGTGCTCCTCCTCGCCGCACAGACTTCGCAGTTCCTCTGACAGGCGCTGTCCAGCCTCTGGTTCAACAGAGGACAGATAACGGATCGTTGTTTGCGCCAGACGATTTGTGACGATCAAACCGAGGCCCGCAGCAGCCGGCGTCGTTGGGTCAGCGTGGAGGCCACTGGTTTGCGTTGCGCGGCGCAGTCGGCGTAACAGCGGTGGTTCGACGAGGCGTGTCTCTAGGTGTTCCAATTGAAGGACTCCTTCTCTGCTCCTGCGACATGCAAAGACCATTCCAAATCCCTGCATTCCCTTGCGCGACGGATTGTCGCGCAATTCCCGCGCAGTATTACGCAATAACGCGCAATTGACATATATGTCAAGATACAATATGTATGGATCGAAGTCTAGACTGGTAATACAAGTAAAAACAGTATGTTGGGCCATTAATATAATTCTGCGAGACGGTGGCACTACATTTGCGCAATGTTGTGCAGGAACTGTTTCTCACAATCGGCGCAGCGGAATGCAACGCTAAGCCAGGAACCTGCACCGGAGGCGATCCCATGAAAATGTTCACCCCTCGCGGATTCACTGCAACGCACCTGGGTCTCACAGGTCTCGCCCTCATCTACCTGGTCGCCTGTGGGGGGCCGCGCAGTCTCAATCTCGCGCCCGCATCGGCAAGGTCAGTCGTGAAAGACGCACCCGAATGGTTATTCGAGGTGCCACAGACCGAGGATCATCTGACAGCAACGGCGACGGCGACGTCACGCGATATGCAGGTCGCCATGGACAAAGCACGGATAGCGGCCCAAGCGGGGTTGGCTCAACAGCTTGGCGCACGTCTGGATGACGTGACGCGCCGGTTTATGGAGGAAACGGGCGCAGCGGCGAATTCCGAACTGCTGAGTGCCTTCAGGGCAACAACGAAGACGATCACCTCAGAGCGGATCACGGGCACTCATGTCGTAGAGCGGGAAGTGGTTGCTGAAGGTGACATCTACCGTGCCTACGTCATGCTGCGTACGCCCATTGGGGCGGCCAATCAACTCTTGCTGCAACAGATGAAAGACGACGAGGCCATGTACACGCGCTTCCGCGCCAGTGCGGCCTACGATGAACTCGAAGAAGAGATCCGTCGCTTTCAGGAAACACAGCAGTAGGGCGAACGAGCCCAGGCTATCGAGACAAGCCGATGAAACGTCGAATCTACACTCTTCTGATGACCACACAGTTGGTGACAGCTGCATGGGGTGGGATCACCCCAGACTGGCTCGAACATCCGGTGGTACCTGCGGGCTACCTGGCCGCAGTGGGCAGTGCCGAGATCGCAACCAGCCGCAGCGCCGCTGAGCATGAAGCTCTCACCAGTGCTTTGGCCACCCTCGCAGCACAACTGCAGGTCGATGTGCTGGGGGTGATGGAGCATCGCCGCTCCGAGGCTGCCAACAGCTGGGCGAATGAATTTGAGAGTGATCTGCGTGCAACGTCATCAACGCGGCTCGAAGGTGTTGAGATTGTGGATCGTTTTGCTGGCGAAGGTCGGCTCTGGATCTACGTGAGAATCCATGAGGAAACATGGAGGATCAGTCGACAACAGGGCGTCGAGCGGCAACGACGATTGATCGAGGAGCAACTGGACCTGGTACAGGATCCCACGTCGCCAGAAGCGATGGCGCTGAGGTCAGGTGCTCATGCCTGGGCCATGGTCAGTATGGGCGAACCGGCAGGTTGGGTAGCGGCTGACTGGAACGACGAACGGCAACTGGTGTTGGCAAGACTCTGTCAGCGACTGGCTCGACTTGAACTGAGACCCCGGCGCACAACGGACACGATATGGGTGGAGGTGCGGAATCACGGGGACGCTGCCGACCTGTCAGGTTTGCCCCTGCGACTTGTCACTGCGACCACCAACCGCCTGCTGTGGACGAATGCCGAGGGTCGTGTGCATGTGACGACGGCGACCCTGTCGCCATCACTACCAGCGACTGTGCAGGTGCGTCTCGACCTCCAGGCCCTGACGGGGGCATCGATCGACGCACAGAATCTGCCTGTGCCGACAACACGTGTGCACGTCGCGTCCACGCCACAGGTTTTCCAGCTCGTCGGTCGGGAGAGCTACTTCGGTGACGAAACAAGCCTGCAACGCCTACGCCCTGGGATCAGCGCCATCCTGCGCCAGGCTGGGGGGCAGATCGTCGACGATGGCCAGGCGCCGAAGGTCATCGAGATCGATGTGAGTGCGTATCGCGGCAGCCGGGTTGGACGTCTCGTCTTCGTATGGCTTGACCTGTCGATCACGGTCTACGGTACACATCCACGCACTGTGTCTTTCCGTGGCACACGCAGTGATATCAAGGGAGCCGGAACTGACTACGACGGCGCCATCGCTGCCGCACTACAGCAGGCAACGGGCCTGCTGCGCGAGGCAGTTTTCACCTCTCACGAACGCGATGTAGCCCTTGTGGACAGCATGGGCGCATCGCTCCACCCATGACACAGGAGTGAATGTCATGACACGCACGACGAAGCAATCCAAGTGGTATTTCACCAAATCAACGGCAGCACTCGTCTTCTGCGCTGTCTTGCTCAGCGCGCAAGCTCCGCAGGCACAGGGGCGCGGTATGGCCGCACCCGACGTGCCCATCGAGCCCTCCGCTCTGTTCAGTTTACCCACCGGTTCGATTGTGCAGTCCATGGATCTGGACGTGCACGGTTCCGGTGTCCTCTTCAGTGGTTCCGGAAGTCGTCCCGTGGGCGGGTTGACACTGGGCCTGGGTGACATCGCGCAGATGGAGATGACGACACTCAGCATTACGTCCGATGTCGATCACCTCAATCAGCTCGTAGGAATGCCTGCGGCGGGCCTCAAAGTTCACGTGCCACTTGCCCAGTATGCCCAGGGATTGGCTGCCTCCTTCCAACGTTCAGGCTCTTTCGTGCAGCGTGCTGGTGAGGTCGAGTACGAGACCAAGGCGGGCGAGTTCTATGTGATTGGCACGGTTGCCAACTATCCACGTCCCGAACACGCGACGGAGCCTACGGCAGGTTGGCGCGGACTCAAGATCAAGAGTCACCTGGGTGCAAAATACATCGATGCGCAGATGCGTCGTGAAGAGTTGGAGACTGGTGGCGCAAACGAGTCCTACTGGCGCCCCGTCATCGGCATCGAGATGTGGCGTGACGACGCAAGGGCCCGTGTCATTGGTGAGCTCAACTGGATCGCCGGCACAAGTGTCGAAGGCGGCATCGAACGAGTCGACGCAATTCGTACGGTCACCGGCGGTGTGCGCTTCTTCTTCTCCAAGCACGTGACCTTTGACATCGGTGTTCGACATCAGAGCAACTACGCTGGTCTGGCAGAATCGGCGATTCAGTCACGACTCAACTTCTCGCTCCCCACACATGTCTGGCGCGATCGGGTCATCGGCAACTAGAAAACGTTACTACGGCAACTATAAAAAGTTACTGCGGCAACCGAATTCAACGAGTGAAGCAATAGGAGTTTCACCATGTGGACGACATCAAAAGGTGTCCCGACATCCAGAGATGTCCAGACATCCAACGGCATGGGCAGGACACGTGAACACATGTCGACGGCACATCGAAGGCGAATCATCGGTCTGCGGATCATCTACACGCTGCTGATGTTTGTGGCGCCCGTGAATGCGGCCACGCGTATCGCCCTGCTGTCCGAACCCGAGCAAGTGACCCCCGAATTCGCACAGACCCTGGCGGCGACACTGGCCTCGGAGGCAGGCGTGGAGGTCGTCCAGGCGACGGCAGGCAAGGCGGAATCGCACGGGCATAGATCTCAGATCACTCTGCATCTACGAACCGTGGTGAATGCCTATCGTCTCGGCGCCAGGGTCATCCACAGTGACGATGGCCGAGTCCTGGCGCAGGAGCAGGTACGGGGTGGCAAGGGGCAGGTCTTTGACCTGGTCGACGAACTGGCGTCGCGGTTGCAACGACATCTTGGCGGCCACGGGCAGGTGCGACGAAGCGTCGCTGTGATGGCCTTCGAGAACCGGGCAGATCAAGGCAGCCTGCCCTTCGTCACTGGGATTCAGCAGATGTTGATGACGGCCCTGCGCCAGGATCGCCAGTTGACCCTGATTGAACCCAGCGAAATCGCCACCGCCAGGACGTCGACTGTCGATGTCGGCCGCTGGCTCGGTGCTGATGTGAGCATCGACGGTGATTTCACGGATGTCCTACGAGCCGAGGTCGAGGTGGTGACAGCAAATGGGCGCCATCTCGGCACATACGCAGCCGAGGCGCCCCGTGCAGACGGGACTCGACTGGCGCAGGAGATCGTTGGCCAACTCGCTCCTGTCCTGCGCCAGCATCGTCGCGATCTGCACACTGTCGCCTTGCTGCGATTCGAAAATCACAGTGAGGATCGATTCTCAAGCTTCGTCGAGGGCATGGCGGATATGCTCACCACGGGTCTGCGAAACAGTAGCAGATTGCGAGTCATTGAGCGCACCCAGATTGAGACGGCCATGCTCAACTTCAATGTCGAGATGAGTGGTCCCATCGATTCCGAGACGGCTGTGGAGGTTGGCAATTGGCTGGGAGCGGATGCTGTTGTGATTGGCAGCTTTCTACGCTTCGGAGATGTCTTCCGTATCGATGCACGGATGATCGACGCACAGACAGGGGAGGTGACGGTTGCTGAGAGTGTGCGCGGCACCGAGCAGGAGGTGATGGGTCTCGTAGATGAGCTCAGTGGAAAACTCGTGGCTCGATTTGAGTCAGAGACACCGGAAGAGTCGACGGGAACGGGTACCGTGAAGATCGTGTTTCAGGCGACGCGCTCTGAGATGGGGGAGCGACCCTCCTTCCATCACATCTGCAAACTCTACGTGGACGGCAAGTTCATTGGTCTGAGTCGGCCCGTCACCTCTGTGGGCAAATGGGAGACCCTGTTCTCTCGATCCCTACGTGGTGGCCGCCACCGTGTAGAAGTCGTCCACGGCTTCGTCCGCGGGCAGGAATGGGATGGACAGATGCCAGTGCAACCCAGGGCTTTTGACATTGATATCGAGCCGGAGGGTGTCACGACCCTGCAGTATGAATACGAGGTTGGCTGGTTCGAAGACAAGTATGTCTACGAATAGACAGACCTGCTCACGGCAGCTCTATGACTCGAAATCGCCGACCGAACCCGTGAAGGCGGCCTGCATGAGGCGTTGCGTGTATTGCTGACGGGGTGCCTCGAACAGGTCGCGGGCCCTTCCTGACTCGACTACGACACCGTCACGCAGCACGATGAGTTCATCAGCCAAGGCACGCACAACCCGCAGGTCGTGACTGATAAACAGATACGCCAAGCTGTGCTGCTCCTGCAGACGTTGCAGCAATTCGATGATCTGCAATTGCACCGTGCGATCCAGCGCCGATGTGGGCTCATCGAGCACGAGAAAGCGCGGTTCGAGGATGAGGGCTCGGGCTATGGCAAGCCGCTGTCGCTGACCACCGGAGAACTCGTGGGGGAAGCGATCCATACTTGCTGGATCCAGGCCGACCTCATGCAGCGCCGCGGCGACATGCTCCCGTCGTTGCTGGTAATGGCCACCGATGCCATGGACTTTCAGACCCTCTTCAACGATCTGAAATGCAGACAACCGCGGACTCAGGGAACTGAAGGGGTCCTGAAAGACGACCTGAAACTGTCGTCGCAGTGCACGAAGCTGAGTCTTATCGAGGTGTTGAAGATCGTGCCCGCAGAAGCGGATCCCCCCTTCGCTTGCGAGCAAGCGTAGCACGGCCATAGCGAGCGTCGTCTTGCCTGAGCCAGACTCGCCCACCAGACCGATCGTCGATCCGGCTGCAAGTTGTAAGGAGACCCCATCCACTGCTTTTACGTGACCAACCGTTCGGCGCAGCAAACCTTGCTTGATAGGAAACCACACGCGCAGATCATCGACCTGGAGCAGGTCGTCGGAGGGATCTGCCCGGCTCGATGCGTCGGTAGCACTGATCTGGGTCTCAGATCCTTCGGCCCGGGAATTTACTTTCGCCGTCGGATCGGGCTCTGAGTCCCAGCGCGGCGGGGGTTCTGAGGCAAGCAATTCTCGCGTGTATGGGTGTGTGGGCTCCGTGAGGATCTGCGTCGTGACGCCCTGTTCCACGACGCGGCCCTGAGTCATCACATATACGCGGTCAGCAATATGACTGACCAGTGTCAGATCATGTGTGATCAGGAGCAAACCCATGTTGAGTTGGCTCTGCTGTTCGCGAAGCAGAGTTAGAATTTCTGCTTGTACCGTCACATCGAGAGCGGTTGTCGGTTCGTCTGCAATCAGCAGAGCAGGTTCATTGGCGAGGGCCATGGCGATCATCACGCGCTGGCGCTGCCCACCGGAGAGTTGATGCGGCCAGGATTCCAATCGCTGTTCGGGGTCTGGGATCTGCACACGCCGTAGCAACTCCAATGAACGTTGCCTGGCTGCGTCGCGATCGAGTCCCTGATGCAGACGCAGGGTCTCGCCGATCTGCTTCTCCACCGTGTGCAGGGGATTCAACGAAGTCATCGGTTCTTGGAAGATCATGGCCATGCGATCGCCACGTAGTGACTGTAGTAACGCGGGGGGCGCACCGACCAACTCGTGATCACCTAGACGTATGGAACCACTTGGGTGATAGGCTTGTGGGTAGGGCAGCAACTGCATGACGGACAGGGCGGTGACGGACTTGCCGGAACCTGATTCACCCACGATGGCGACCGTCTCGCCACGCTCAACGTGAAGAGACAAGCCACGTACGGCTTCGACATCCGCTTCACCACTGGAGCCGCGAAAGGTCGTGCTCAGTTGCTGAATCTCGAGAAGGCTCATCCTGCACGTCCACTCGCGTCGAGACTTCTGCGTGGATCAAAGGCATCGCGCACGGCTTCGCCGATGAATACGAGCAGTGACAGCATCACGGACAACACAACAAACACGGTGACACCGAGCCAGGGGGCGTGAAGATTTCTCTTTCCCTGAGCCAGCAACTCGCCCAGAGATGGTGAACCTGCCGGCAGGCCGAATCCCAGAAAATCGAGGGATGTGAGGACCGTGACGGAACCGGTGAGAATGAAGGGTAGAAAGGTGAGTGTCGACGCCATGGCGTTCGGCAGTACGTGACGTCGCATGATTGTCACGTCATCAACACCCAAGGCACGGGCAGCGCGAACAAAGTCGAAATTGCGGGCGCGCAGGAACTCGGCGCGCACGACACCGACGAGACTCATCCAACTGAACAACAGCAATAGTCCCAGAAGCCACGCGAAGTTCGGTTCAACCAGGCTCGCAAGAATGATCAACAGGTAGAGTGTCGGTAATCCCTGCCAGATCTCGATGAAGCGTTGGAAGAGTAAATCCACCCAGCCGCCGAAGTAACCCTGGATCGCTCCTGCTGCGATGCCGACGAGAGAGCTGAAGAAGGTGAGACAAAGCCCAAAGAGGACAGATATGCGGAATCCGTAGATGAGGCGGGCGAGAACGTCGCGTGCCTGATCGTCTGTACCGAGCCAGTTGTCGGCGGATGGTGGCGCCGGGGCCGGTTCACGCAAGGCGAAATTGACGGTGCGATTGCCATAACGGATCAGCGGCCACAGGGCCCAGCCGTTGTCCTGCAGTAATTGCTGGAAGTAGGGATCGCGATAGTCCGCTTCCGTCTCGAATTCACCACCGAAGTCGGTCTCGGCGTAGCTGTTTAGGATCGGCGCATACAATTCGCCATCGAGCCACACAAGCAAGGGACGGTCATTGGCGACGAATTCTGCGGGGAGCGTGAAGAGAAAGAGGGCGAGGAAGATCCATGTACTCCACCAGCCGCGTCGGTTGGCGCGGAAGTTGGCCAGACGTCGGTGGCTCAGGCGCGAGATACGTATTCCCAGCCACCGGGATTCCGCCGGAGGGGGCGGCGCGATGGATGTCATCCGTCGCGCCGATCGAAGTCGATCCGCCGGTCGACGAGGGTGTACGTCAGGTCACCGATCAACTGCAGGATAAGACCCAGAAATGTGAAGAAGTAGAGTGTGCCAAATACGACGGGATAGTCGCGCTGCACAGCCGCCTCGTAGCCGAGCAAGCCCAGACCATCAAGAGAAAAGATGATCTCCGTCAGCAGGGCACCGGTGAAGAGGATGCCGACAAAGGCAGCGGGAAAACCGGCGATGACGATGAGCATGGCATTGCGGAAGACATGCCCATAGAGAACACGCTGGTCTCCCAAGCCCTTGGCTCGCGCCGTCAGCACATACTGCTTACCGATCTCTTCGAGAAAGGAATTCTTCGTCAGCAGGGTCAGGCCGGCGAAGCCACCGATGACGAGAGACATGACGGGCAGACAAATGTGCCACAAGTAGTCCACCATCCTGCCCAGTGTCGACAGTTCCTCGACGTCACTCGATGTAAGCCCTCGCAATGGGAACCATTGTACGTAGTGACCTCCGGCGAACAGGACGATCAACAGAATGGCAAACAGGAATCCCGGTACTGCATTGCCGACGATGACAGCCGACGATGACCACACGTCGAAACGACTGCCATCACGGACCGCTTTGGCGATACCAAGAGGGATGGAAATGGCGTAGATGAACAATGTCGTCCACAGGCCAAGGCTGATGGAGACGGGCATCTTGTCGAGGACCAGGTCGAGGACGGCACGGTCGCGATAGAAACTTGAACCGAAATCGAAACGCACGTATCCCCAGATCATGGAGACGAAGCGCTCGTGCGCCGGTTTGTCGAAACCATACATGCGCTCGAGTTCGATGAGCAGATCCGGATCAATCCCGCGGGCGCCACGATAGCGACTGTCCACACGATCCAGATCGACCGCCATCGATGCGTCCGTCCCTTCCGCAGCCACACTGCCACCGATGCGGGCAGCGGCACCGACATCATGTCCTTGCAGACGGGCGATGACCTGCTCTACGGGTCCACCAGGGGCAGCCTGCACGATGAGAAAATTCACAACCATGATACCAAACAAGGTTGGTATCATCAGCAGCAGTCGTCGGAGGATGTAGCCGGTCAGGGGGCGTCTGTCAGGAGATTGCGATGCGTTGCAGGATCAGATCGGAGCTGAAGCCTGGCACGTCATCGTCGGCGAAGAAGCGTGGCATATGTAGCAGCAGGTCGCCCGTACCGCGCTCTTCACGGACGTAGAAATTCGACAACGTCAGTTGCTCGCTCTCGCCGGGTTGGCGGTCGTCAATACTGGTCACACTCGAGCGGATCAACTCGCCGCTGTGACGATCGACTTCGCCGAGAATGATCGGATAGCGAGGCCGATTCCCCTCAGGGTTCTGTTCGCAGAGATTGCCCATCCAGAACAGGCGCCCATCTGAATGAGGGATCAACTGCGAGCACGAACTGGGCGAGTGAAAGGCGACGCTGTCGTCGTAGGTCCAGGGCACAGGTGTTGTCCAGGTGATGCCTGCATCGGTTGATCTCGACATCCAGCGGTGCCCAGGTAGGTCGTGTCGCGCGTCGTTGCTGCCGCGCATGACCATGAGGATCGATCCATCCGCCAATTCTGCGATGGTTGGTTCGATCACGCCGCGCGTCGTGCGTTCAGGGTCGCCGACGATACGCTCTGAGCAGGTCCAGTCCAGGCGGCCATCGTTGCGCCATGTGCCCATCAGCATGAGGCAGTCCGTGTACGTGTAGCCGGCGCCCGGATTGTGATAGGTACCATCTGGGCCAACGGGCGTACTCTGCACGGGTATCAGGATCACGCCGTCGGAGCGCGTCAGGGGGCGTTGTCCGAGATCGCCGATCATCACACAGTTGGCGCCGACACTGACACCGGGCAGATGGTGGATCGCATCATACCCGTCACCGGTGTGCACGATCTGCTCGTTTACGATCTGCGTACGCCCGCCATCTTCGGATACGGAATAGTGGAGGGTCCAGCGGATCATGCCCTCAAGGGGATCGTCAGAGGGTAGGATGCCCTCGGTCCACACACTGATATAACGCCCTGTCTGCAGATCGACGTAACCACCCCGCGGGTGCCGTCGTCCCGTGCCCTGCGGGTGGTCGAAAGACATTTCCCAACGATCCGGATCTGACCAGGTGGCGCCGCCATCATCAGAGGATCGGACGAAGGCGGCATCGACCGTGTCGGATCTACTGGTGAGACTGTGAATACTTACGAGCCGATTGCCACTGCTCTCGGTGTAGTAGCTGCCCCCCATCACGCCCGTGCCTTGTTCAGGAGACGGGACAAAGACGTCACGGGCGGTGACGGTCGCTTTCATTCTGGTACTCTCACGCTGGTCTACAAACCGACTCGCTCGATACGCTCGAGCTCGTCGTCGATGATCTGCTGGAACGCCGCGAAGGGTTGGGCTCCTGTCAGGCGGCGGCCATTGATGAAGAAGGCGGGGGTGCCCGTCACACCAAAATGTTCACCTGACTTGAGATCATCACTCACAGCATCCGCGAAGCGACCCGATTCAAGACAGGCATCGAACGCGGTGCCATCCAGGCCGATGTCCGTCGCATAACGAGACAAATCGACGGGACGCAGTTCACGTTGATGCTCGAAGAGCACGTCGTGGTAGTCCCAGAAACGATCCTGCTCCTGTGCGCACAGGCTGGCTTCGGCGGCAAGACGCGCATTGGGATGGATGGACAAGGGGAAGTCACGGAAGACCAGTCGAACTTTGTCGCCGTATTCTTCGAGCACCTGGCGTAGCGCTGGTTTCGCGCGCCCGCAATAGGGACACTCGAAGTCTGAATATTCCACAAGCAGGATCGGCGCGTCCAGTGGTCCCTGAGATGGCTCATCCCCACCCACGGCGATCACCGCCCGGGGTGGTTCCAGCACGACCTGAATATCCGCCGCGTCGCGCAGTCCGCCAACATAACCAAGCCAGGCCGAGCGATGATTCTCGGATGCCAAATACTGGCGAATCCGCTCCTGCACAGTCACAAGATCCTGCCCACCCAAGCGCTGACGATTTTGTTCGTAGAAGAGGTTGATGGCACTATCACTTACGGCGGCCAGTTGGTCGAGCACCTCGCGTCGCACGAGGGAGTCGCGCTCGATTCCTTCCTTGCTGGCCTTCTCCTGCAACAACTGCTCATCAATCAGAAATGCAAGGGCACGCTGACGAGCCTCGAAGAGAGACTGCCAGGCCTCAGGTTCGGACTCCTGAAGACGCGCATCGACCTGTTCAAGGGTGATCGTGTCGCTATTGATCTGTGCTGCAAGTTCGGGCTCTGGCGCCTTAGGTGCACAGGAGATGGTGACAAGAGCGAAGATGGCTCCGAGCACCAGGTTTTGGCGGGGCAACCTGATCACTGATTGTCTCCTGCATCGTGACGAACATCGGCGAGGGAGCGATGACCGACGACGGTGCCGTCATCCGCTTCATCACGTTCAAGGGTTTCCAAGGTGGCGAACATCTCCCGCAGATTCTTCATACCACCCACTGCGACCCAGATGGTAATGATGATCGTGAGAGTGAGCATGATGATGCTGTAGCCCAACCAGAAGGTCGACCAACTGCTGTCGCTGATATCGCTTGATAACATGTAGAGGGTTCCGGCAACGAAGACGACGGCGACAAGGGCGAGATAGAGGTAGGAGAAGTAGAAGAGAATCCTGTCGCCCTGGGTGAACTCCTTGCCCATGCGGAAGATGGCCATCCCCATACTCGGTGGCTGTGCTTCTTCTTCACTTGTCTGTTCAGTTTCTGACTCTACCGAGTATTCTCCACGATGCAGCAACTGATCCATATTAAATGTCGGTTTGCCAATACCAGAGAGGAGACTGACGCCGACGTAGGTCACGAGGGTCGCGATCATGGTCCAGAACCAGAGGATCTGTGCGTTGATCGGCATCTTTTCACTCGCTGCCCATTCCGGTGCGATACCGGAGATCATCAGACGTGCATCCTCCCAGAAGTAGGTGGAATACCACCCGCCAATGGCGAGTATGACACCGATGATGGCCGCCGACCAGGCACCGGCATTGGTGCCATGTTTCCAATAGAGACCACCGATGATGGCGGCACCTGCCCAACCCAGGTAGATCGTGCCCGTGAGGGCGAAGAACATGAGAATGTCCTGTTGCTGGGAAAACAGCAGGCTGAAGAGAAAGATGAATACGGCGACTCCGAAGATGGAAGTCTTCAACAACTTGAGGTGTGATTCCGGCTTCAGAACGCTACTGTCGCCCAACACATTCTGCCGCACGGGCATCACGACATCCTGAATGAAGATCGATCCCCAGGAATGCAGATACGTGTCGTGAGTCGAGATGAAAGCGGCGAGCATGACGGCCGCAAAGAGACCGGCGATCACCGGCGGCAGAAAGTGTGCCGTCGCGACGGTCACCGTCAGCTGGGAGCGAATCTGCTCGCTGTCGATGGCGTCCAGCGCGGCATGGGCCCCGACCGCTTCGGCGGCGAAATCAGCATGATGCAGGAAGGCCCAGGCACACATGGGCAGCAGCACGAGGGGCAGGGTCTGCGTGATCGGTCGCAATTGACCGATCAGCCGCCCCATGCGAGCATCGTGTGGTGAGCGGGCAGAGCCGTAGTAGCCTTGATTTCCCTGCCAGGCCATGAAGACGTATACGGCGCCGAAGGCCTGGATCAGGAAGTAATTGACATTGAAGTTGTCCGTGTTGCTCGTATTCAGCGGATTGATCAATGATGCGTCAGCCGGCGCCATGGCGGCAGCTTCCATGATCACCGACCAATCGAAGAGAAACAGCAACAGGAAGATGCCCATCACGGCGAAGACGGCATTGACGAAAATGCCCTGAAAGAAATCGGTGACCATCACGGCGATCTGACCACCGAGAAAAGTGAAGGTGAGTGAGATGCCAAGGAGGAAGGCCATGATCAGGGCATAGACAAGGTCGAATTTCATCCCGAAATCGACGATCACCTCTGGAAAGCCACAGTAATACTGGAAGAACCGGCCACCTACGGCGGGAAAGATGCCAAAGTTGATGATACCGGAGATGCACCCCATGATCCCGGCATAGACACGGAAGGAACGACTGTAACGCATCTCGAAGAACTGGGCCATCGTCATGGCGCGGGTCTGGCGGAAGCGATACTGCACCCATCCTGTGGCAGCGACGATGACGCCAATGGGTAGTAGCATCATGTCCCACCAGGCGGCGGTGAAACCGGCCTTATAGTGCATCTCGAAGCGGGCGACGATACTGATGGCGCCGAGACCGGCGATGCCATCGGCAACGCCGAGCAGATATTTTCCAGCGCAGCGGTTGGCCGATAGAAAGTCGGCGACGGAGCGCATATACTGCTTCGTCATGTAGGCGCTGATGCAGATAAAGCCGAGCAGACTCACAACGATGAGCCAGTCGATCCAGTGCAGATTCATAGAGGCCTACGAACAGTTAGAGTTGATATTTCAAAGTTGGAGTTGCAGGCGATGAAGCCGAACAAGCAAACCATAACCGCTCAGCGGCTGTCGCGCGAGGGCAAGATGGAGGTAAGACCATGAAGATCTCCTGCTGTGTCTGGGGGCTACCCCTGGAAGAGGCGGATGCAGTGCGGCAGCTGGCTGGTCTTGGCCTCGCAAGTATCGACGTGCGGCCCTTCGCTTTTGAGCAATCCGAAACCGCTGCCGCGCTGGCGGATACGGGGGTGAATGTCTGTTGTCTGGCCGCGTCTTTTGGTCTGATCGACGCGGCGAGTCTCGATCATGGGGATCCCGCCTCCAGGGCGGGTGCGATCGCATATACGGAACGAGCGATCGAGCACGCCGCTGATCTTGGCGCCGAGGCAGTGTATCTGGTGCCAGGAACCGATGACAGTCCGGGGGCTCTCGGCCGCTATGCCGCCGTCATGGCGCCGCTGGCTCAAAGCGCACAGGATCGAGGCATGACGCTGAGTCTCGAGCACTTCCCAGGGCTGGCGCTACCTACTGTGGCGGCGACGCGAGCCTTCGTCGAAAGTGTCGATCACCCGAATCTGCACGTCCTCGTCGACATCGGTCACGCGCAGATGGAAGGGATCACGCCGGCGACGGCGATCGAGATCGCTGGCGATCGTCTCGGCTACGTACATCTGGATGACAATGATGGCGTGGGAGATCTGCACCAGGCACTTCTCGATGGCATGCTGACGGAGGCGGCTCTGAAGGACACCTTCATGGCGATCAGCAGTGTCGGCTACTCAGGTGCCGTGAGTCTCGAACTGAGCCCCGCCCTCGATGCGCCTGAGACAGGATTGCGTCGCAGTCTCGACATCGTCCGGCGTCTGAGCGCGTGAAGGAGACTCTAGAAGGCCTGCCCTACACCGAAATACAATGCAACATTGTCGCCAAGGGATCCGTCGTCGTGGGCAACGGCGACGTCGAAGCGGATCAGGCCGAAGCGCGAGTTGTAGCGCAAGCCAACACCTGAAGCGCGCCGCAGATCGTCAATGGCGATCTCACTGAAGTCGGTCCAGACCTGTCCTGCATCCACATAGAGGACGACTGCGTGGGTGGCGATGGGTAGCCGAAGTTCGAGTTGTCCATTGAAGGCCAGTTCACCCACACGATCCGCACCGATTTCACCTCGACCATAGCCACGCACCGAGCGATCACCGCCCAGATAGAACTGCTCGTATTCAGCGACGCGTGACAGATCCCCAGATGCATCGATGCCGCTGAACTGGCTGTGTATGCCGAGGACCGCGCCCAGGAGGGGACGAAAGGACATGACCTCCAGCGTCGAACGATTGTAGTCGCTGGCGCCACCAAGTGGTCCACCTGCCATCTCCAGCCGTGTGCGTATGTAGTTTCCGCCGCGCGTATCAAGCGGATCGTCGCGAGTGTCACGGCGCAGCCCTACACTGATGCTGCTCGTCGTTCGCCCGGGTTCGTACAGGGCTCTGTCGCGTTGAAATCGAACACGTTGGAGATTGTAGGCCGCATCGGCGACCCACTGATTGCGTGCCTGGTAGCTGAAGGTCGTTTCGAAACCTCGGCGACGAGTTCGGAAGGCAGCTTCCGGATTTCTTTCCCACGTGTAGAAGAGCCTGCCATCGAGGGCAACGCGAACGCCCAGGACGAAGGGCAATGTGAAGACGCCCTCTGCTGTGCGTAGTAGTCTGCTGACTCGACCATTGGCGCCGAAGCGCAGGCCTCTGCCTTGCCAGTTGGTCTGCGCTACGGAGGCGACAACCCGTAGATGTTCTGAACTGCCATAGCCTGTGCCCAGATCAAGGGCACCCGTGTCTCGTTCGCGAACGAGAATGGTCACATCTCTCGTCTCTGCGCCAGTACTGTCAACGTCTGGTCGCACAAGGACACTGCGAAACAGACCCGTGCTGAAGACGGCAGTCTGCGTATTGAGCAGTTCACTGTGGCGTAGCACGGCGCCTTGCGTCATCGTCACTTCTCTCAGGACAACGTAGGGACGTGTCTTTTGCAGACCCTCCAGCCGCACATTCGCCAACCGGACCGGCTGCCCTTCCTCGATGACAAAGTGAACCCGCGCAGCGGCGGCGGAATCGACAATGGCTTCGTAGAGAATTCTCGTGTCAATCCGGCCATCCTCGGCGTACAGCGCCTGGAGTCGACTGCGGTCGCGTAGTAAGTCGCGCTGGCGAAAAGGTCGGCCTTCAGCCAGGCGTAGATGATGGGCAATGACACTGTCGCTATATACGCTGACTCCCTTCACGGCAAAATCACGGACGACTGTACGTGGGCCTTCATCGAGTTGCAGCGCAATGGCGACGCGCGAACTGTCCGCATTGTATGTCAGACGCCGCTCAGTAACCCGGACATCGAGATAACCTTCGCCCTCATACAGTGTGATCAAGGCATTCACGTCGCTGAGCAGGGCGGCTTGTTGGAAGCGTGGTGCTCGCCAACGACGCGGCGTCATCGTCATCACCCGACCCAGTTCGCGGTCCCCAAAGTGACGATTGCCAGTAATCGTCAATGCTTTGACGCGTGGCGGTTCGGCTGCAGCAACGAATGCGGGAGACAGCATCATCGTTGCAAGTATCAGCACCAGGAGAGGAGGACGCATCATTTGAAGGTCAACTTCAGATTCAGGTCGATTCCCGATTCGCCCCGTGCATCGTGTTGTGTCTGCAGATAGATGTGTCGGCCAAGATCGTATTGCAACTGCACGCGCCCCTGACTCGCGTAGCCCACGGTGGTCGAGTAGATCATCTCTGTGCGCTTGCCCAATTGCTTCGTCAGGACAATGCGAGATCCCGCCAGTCGACCAGGTTTCAGGATACTGTTGTCGATTTCCACATTGTCCAGCCCAAGGACACGACCGAACTGAGATTCGGTCACCGACAGCAGATACTTTGGACTCAGATTCACACCCGTCGACAGCATGCCACCACGGGCATCGACCATGGGTACGCCTGTCTTACCGAAGTTCAGAAGCGACAGAATGTCGACCTGAGATTCAGCAGGTTCAGACGTCAGCGTGACCTGGAGATCGGCGAGGGTGCCACCCAGGCCAAGGTGGATGTCATACTCATTGCCGTTCTTGGCCTTCAGTTCCGTCTGCGCCGCAAAGTCAACGGCAGGATCGAGACGCACTGGATTGTGGAAAAGGACATACACATCCTCGAGAGGGCGTTCGTCGGCAAATTCAAAGCGAGTCTGCGATACTTCAAATTCCTGACCCATATAGAAGATGCTGCCCTCGTTGGCATGCAGGCCGCCGCGTATGGTCGGCTGAGCTGCTGTGCCACCTACCAATAGCTGGGTGTCGAAGGGGATGCGGGCCAGATCATTGTCGAGCAGCAGATCTCTACCAGCCAGATCCACATCGAGGTGGACATTTCTCAATGCCGTCGTGGCCGTGTCGCTGCTGGCCGTCGTGGTTAGAGCAGCGGCGGAATCTGCAAAGGCGAGGGTCCGCAGACTCATGCGCTCAACGAGGTGACCTGGTGCGACCAGGACCTTACCCGTCACCGTGGAATGTTCGGGCGTTCCCTGCCAGGCGAGACTGCCGTCCACGGTGAGTTTCATCGTTTCCGGAACGACGATGCGCAATTCATGCAGTTGCATGGCTGTCTGGAAGCTGGTCGGTGTGCCATTCGCGATCTGCGCGCTTGCAGTCAATGACCAGCGACCATCGGGATCTTCGAGACCAGTTACAATCAGTGTATCAGGTGTGAGAAATACCTGGGCGCTGGAAAATTGCAGTGCGGGTTCGAAGGAAGGGATTTCGAGTGCGCCATCGATGATGGCTGCCTGCATCTGCCATCTGGGGGCGCTACGTGGTCCCTCAATCTGAACACTGCCGTGCAGATCTCCCCTCACAGTGGCTGTCGACCACGGCCCCGCATTGGCCGTCGATTGCTGCCAGGAGTGTCGCAGAGGGGCAAGGGAAAAATCCTGCAGATTGACCGCGAGTCGAAGACTGTCACGATTGACGAAACCAGAGCCACGCAATGTGCCACCTGCTGCATCCGCATGCAGCGTATCGAGGCTCAATCCACTGGTGTCATATCTGCCCGCCACGAGTAACTCATCCACGTGGACTGAATCGACAGACCCATTCTGCATTTCAACACGCACGTCGATGCGGGCGGCGGGCCAGGTTCCGCGCCACAAAGCCTGCGCGCTGCCGATGCCGTGGACAGAGCGTTCGACGCCGAGGATCTGCGACAACATCTCCAGATCGATGCGCTCAGCGGCTACGCTGAAACCTTCGGAATCCGCGCTGTTGCCATGAACCGCGACCGTATCCATGCGATCCGGTTGCTCGGCAGAGGACGCGTTCTCGGCGACAACAAAGTGCGCAGTCGACGCGCGCAGATCGCCTCGTTGCCAATGCACCATGACGGGATCGGCGCTCCGGGCCGTGTGATCGGCGGTAGCTACGGACAGTTGATCGGCATGCAGGATGACATCAAGTGACGCACCGTCCCAGTCCTTGCCGTGGGCACTTACTCGACCTGCCATGGTGACAACAACCTCAGGCGGCAGACCCTGTGCTGTATCGAGAGAAACACTATCCACGTGAACTTCTGCGTGCACAGAACGAGCCGTCGTCTGCTCGCCCACCGCGACCGGAAAGCTCGCCGTGCCTGTTACGGTTCCACCTCGAGGCAAGCGCAGTTCAAGTTCCTCGAGGTGGGCCATGCCGTCGGCGCTGGAGAATCGCGCCTGTAGATCACCAACTTCTGATGTGCCCAGGCGAAGA